>Ga0137368_10000057_pt1 | contig 81800 bp, 78 predicted proteins | sample SagtaG_13_FD_104917 | JGI IMG/M metagenome (GOLD analysis project Ga0137368, IMG submission 104917) | Vadose zone soil microbial communities from Sagehorn Ranch, Mendocino, California, USA - Sage1_L_100_16 metaG | ecosystem: Environmental > Terrestrial > Soil > Vadose zone | place: USA...
ACAGGGGCTCCAGGCGTCGGAGGCGGTGGCCGTCGGTTCGAACGACGTCGGCAATGACGTAGGCGTCGCCGGGATCGGACTTGGCTCCCCCGACGGCGTACCGGCGCCGGAAGTCCTTCATGGCGTAGGTGGGGATCAGCACGATGGGGTAGCCGGCCTCGAGGATCCGGTCCACCAGCCGCCCCTCGGGGCGCTCGATGCCGACGAGCACCTCCCCCCGGCGGGCCCACCGGCCGAGGTGCTTCACGAGCTCGTCGAACCCGTCCTTCGAGTGGGCCACAGTGGCCCGTCCCTCGATCTCGCCGACGGAGTCCACCACGCAGACGTCGTGGGACTCCGCCGCCCAGTCGATGCCGGCGAACATCAGACCTCCCTTCGCTCGGGGGGCCGTCCCGGTGGCGGAAGCGCGCAGCGGTTCATTACTGACTGGCGCTCGAGGCGCGTCTTCCCATGGCCGCTCTGCGCTCCCGGAGGCCGGCGGGGGAGGCGGTATCAGACTGGCCCTCGAGGGGCGATGGCACCTGGCCCTTCCCCCGCCGGTCACCGAGATGCCCAGAGCATGCACCCTGGGGACGGTCGATCCTTGGAACCTCACACTGCAAGGGTGGTGCAGTAATGGTGCATGCCATCGCCCCCGGCGGAAACTGCTCCGACTGGGTGGGTGACCGCACGCTGGCCAATCTCGTGGCCCCACCGGGCGAAGTGGCCCACCTGACCTATCCCTATCCGCTCATCGCGGAGAAGCCCGTGCCGGCGGGAGACCGCTGGTGTCTGTGGGTTGATATCGGATCACTTCAGAGCCTCGACTGGATCGGATACCAGCTGTAGCCGAGACCCCCACTCGCTCCACCTACGCACTGGTGGTCGGGTCCACGTCTTCGATACCGACGCCACGGGGGAAGAAACGACGATCCGCTTGCCCGCGCAACCGTGGCCACGGGTAGCACCGAGTATGCAAAACTACAGGTCGGAGGAGGGTTCCGGGGCGTCAGCGCAGGTAGCGAGGCCGGGCGGGAGGGGGCTTGTAACTCTCGTGGCGCGGGTTCCCAACCCCGCCCCTGATCTCGGAGAATCCACCCGAGGAAGCGAGATGAGGAAGACCAGCCGCACCTTCAGGATGAACGAGGCTCCGCGTGGCGAGATGCGGCGGCTCCTGGAAGAGGGAGCCGCAGGCACCCGCCTGCCTCCCGAGACCATGGACGACCTCCTGCTCGCGGTGTGGGAGGCCTGCGTGCAGGCGACCTCGCACTCCGGAGAGCCGGAGGTCGAGGTGACGGTGCTGACCGGAGATCACGCCGTGGAGATCGAGATCCGCAATCCGGGCGTCTACCGCACCGAGGACGAGACGGCGGAGATGCGGGCCGACCAGCGGCTGGGGGTCGCGCTGACCATGGCCATGACGATGTCGCTCGTCGACGAGATCCACGTGGACCCCGGCAGCGAGGCGGACCCCCGGACCCTGATCCGGATGGTGAAGCTCACCGGGCAGTAGGCGCTTCGATCAGCAGTTGCCCTCAGGGTCCAGGCCGTCCACGGCCGGCACGCAGACCGTCCGCTGGCCCGGCTTCCCTCGCAGGATGACCTTGCGCAGCGTCACGTCGTTCGCTTCGGTCTGCTCGTACAGCAGGTGTTCGGGATTCACCTCGATCGAGACGTAGTACGTGCCGTTCGGAACGTCCGTGATGTTGAACGCCTGGCCGGCGACGTACTGCAGGTAGGTGTCCCCCCACCCGAGGGCCATCTTCTCGTGCACCCACAGCGACGTGGGCGAGCCGCACGCGTTGAGGAACCCGAGGAAGTCGGGGCGCATGGCGGCGCCGGGGATGGTGGTGTCGATCGGGTCGGTCGGCGCGATGCAGAACGACTGCTTGTGGCTCCGGACGACCAGAGCCCTGGTCGAGTCGAGCAGCCGGTACCGCGCGAACTGCTGGAAGCGCCAGTGGTGGTGTCCCGGGCGGTCGTCGAACAGGAGCGTTCCGACCGGGGCCTTGCCCACGACCTGGCCGTCGCGGAAGAAGTACTGGTAGGCGTCCATCACGCGGCCACCACGCCGAGCAGCATCGGAGCGATGAGCGGCAGCGGCAGCCCGTACATGGTCCGACCAGATCGCATGACCCAACCCCCCAATCCGGCCGGACGGCCGTGACGACGGCAACTCCATGCACCAAGACGTCCGTTCTGCCAGAGGAAGTTCCCATCCGGAGCGAATCTCCGCGAGCCCGTACCCTGGCGGCGATGGAGTGCAGGGCCTTCGGCGCGACGGGACTGGAGGCCCGGGTCGTCGGGCTCGGGACGTGGGCGGTGTTCGACCTGCCCGATCGCGATGAGCGGACGGCGGACGCCGTGGTCGACTCGGCGTTCGCCGGCGGACGCGGCTGGTCGATTCCTCGCCGATGTACGGGCGGGCCGAGCGAGTGCTGGGCCGGGCGCTGCTCGGGCGCCGGGGCGACGCCGTCGTCGCCACCAAGGTGTGGGCCCGGTCGGTGGGCGAAGGGCGGTGGCGGCTCGAGGCGCAGCTGCACTACTTCGGGGAGCGAGTCGACGTGGAACAGGTCCACAACCTGGTCGCATGGGAAGAGCACCTGGGCTGGATGGAGGGCGAGCGCGAGGCCCGGCCGAATCGGGCTGCTCGGCGCCACCCATTACAGTCCCGGCGCATTCCCTGAGCTGGAGCGGGTCATGCGCTCGGGGTGGATCCAGGCCGTCCAGGTTCCCTACAACCCGCTGGAGCGGGAGGTGGAGCGGCGGATCCTGCCATTGGCCGAGGAGCTCGGCCTGGGGGTCATCGCGATGCGGCCGCTCGGCGCGGGGCGACTCCTCCCCGGGCCCGAGCCGGCCGAGCTGGCGCCGCTGGGCGTCCGGTCCTAGGCCGAGGCGCTGCTCCGGTGGTGCCTATCCGATCCGCGGGTCCACGTGGCGATCCCGGCGGACCGCCCGGAGGGAGCACGCCGAAGCGAACGCCGCCGCGGGGCACGGCCCCTGGTTCGATCCCGATCGGCGGGCCCTGGTCGAGCGCCTGGCCGGTCGTCGCTGACCCGGGATCGCCGTGTCGGGGGCGGATGCTAGCGTCCCCAACCGGGGTGGTGGACCGTGCTGCGGGGGGAGGTGATCGGTCCGCGGGGGCAGCGATGGATCGTCGACGTGCCGCAGACCCGGGCCGAGCGCGCCCGGGGCCTCCTCGGACGCGACCGGCTCCGGCCGGGGCAGGGGATGCTGCTCGAGCGCGCCAGATCGGTCCACACGTTGGGCATGCGCTTTCCCCTCGTCGCGGTTTTTCTCGGACCGCCCGAGGGGGCGGACGGCGTCCGCCGGGTCCGGCGGGTGGCGACGATGCCTCCGGGCCGGCTGGCTCTGCCACGGAAGGGGGTGCGTGCGGTCCTCGAGCTCGCGGCGGGGGCCGACGTCAGGGCGGGTGACGATATACTCTCTCGGCTGCCCACAGCGGGGAGCGACGCGCGTGCCCCCATCGTCTAGCGGCCCAGGATTCCACCCTTTCAAGGTGGCGGCACGGGTTCGAATCCCGTTGGGGGCACTGGCGCCCGGGGCACGCGACATGGGCGTCGAAGACCGTCGGCGCCGGGAACAACCGGTGTCCAGCCGGCGACAACCTAGGTGACACCGATCGTCCGGTCCCGTGGAGCAGCCTGGCCGTGCTCGCCACCCTGTCAAGGTGGAGGTCGCGGGTTCGAATCCCGTCGGGACCGCGCAGGCGCACGACTCGGCACGTCCCGATGGGGCCGCGCCCCAGGGCGACGGCGCGATCGGGCAGAGCCCGGCCGTCACCGGGCGAGGTAGCTCAGTTGGTAGAGCACGCGGCTGAAAACCGCGGTGTCGGCGGTTCGATCCCGTCCCTCGCCACCCGGCCCCACTCGGTATCTGTGTTCAGATGCCGGGCCCCTTCGCTCAGGACCTCGAGTTGGATCCGTCGATCAGGCCTCGAATCTCCGACTCGCGGTAGCGACGATGTCCCCCGAGCGTTCGGATCGAGGACAATTTCCCCGCCTTCGCCCATCGGGTCACCGTCTTCGGGTCGACCCGGAACATCGACGCGACCTCGGCCGGAGTCAGGAGCCGCTCAGCGTCCTCCTGCACTTTGGCCATCCTCCGCCCCCCTTCGTCGTTCCGTCGGTTCGCCATCGTTCGTTGCGCGGCTTGTATCGCTTTGGGTCGAGATTATGCACCTGCTTGCCGGGTGACGGCAAGGGACAAAACGGCGGATTCGGGCGAACCCCTTAGACGCGCGGGTGCCGGCCCGAGGATTCGTCCGCCTTCATGCCCCCGATGGGCGAGGGCCTCCGCGCGTCCTCATCGGTCGGCGGGGGGGATCAGTTCAGCGACTCGTGGCTACGCACTTCGGCCCACCGGTTCGACACGGCCTGATACAGCTCGACGGCGCGGCCCAGGTCACCCTCGGCGAGTGCTCGCACCGACTCCTGGACCTCCTGCGCGCTGCGGTCGTTGTCGAGCTCGTCCCAGCTGAACAGCGCCGAGATCCCGTCGTAGTCGAGGTCGAGGACCGACCGGGGGTCGAACGCCGACAGCCACCGCGACAGGTCTCCTGCCAAGTCGGCGAGCGGGGACAGCTCGGAGCGCCGGAGCGCCACCAGCGCGGCCTCCGCCCGCTTGCGGGCCTTCGTGACCTCGGTCCGGTAGGCGAGGCGATAGCCGACCACGGGATCCTCGGTCAGCAGGCGCTCCTCGTCGGTCACCAGCAGGAACCACCTGATCGGCACGTGCCACGGGCTCTGCAGCAGGAACGGCATCGCGGCCGGTCCGCGCCGGCGCAGCCTCGCGAGCTCCCGTGTCGCCCTGCGTGCCTCGGATTCCGGGACGAACGCGTCGACCATCTCGGGCGCGGTCGACTCCCGCAGCGACAGGAGGCTGGCGAGCTCCCGGAGCCGGGTCCGCCACGGACAGACGTACACCTCGCCCTCGATCACCCGGATGTCCGCGTGGTCCCCCTCCGCCGACTGGAGCAGCCCGATCCGCCCTTCGGGAACCGTGGGGCGTTCGCGATAGATCGGGCGCACCGGGGGGGTCCGCCCCCCGGCCGTGACGTAGCGTTCCCAGTGCTCCCGCTCGTGGGAGGGGAACGCCGCGAGGGGCTGGAAGACCCGCAGGTAGGCGCACGGAAACATGAGCCGGATTGTAGTGCCCCCGCACGCGGTGCCGTTCGGCGAGGCTCGGCGCGCCCCGCGGCGCGGCGTCGAGGGACCCGCCGGAGGACCGGGACGAGGCCGATGCTATAGTCGATTTTCCCCGCGACAGGAGGCCTGATGAGGGTGACGCCTGGGACCCACGCCGTCTGGATGCGGTGCGGCCGCTGATGGGGGTATTCGCAGAGCTCGCAGACGAATTCGAGGAGATCGTCTTCTTCCACGACCCACCCTCCAGGCTCCGGGCCATCGTCGCCATCCATTCGACGCAGCTGGGCCCCGCATTGGGCGGGTCGCGGTTCTACCCGTACGCCTCCGAGGAGGACGCCCTGCACGACGTGCTTCGGCTGGCGAGGGGGATGACCTACAAGGCGGCTGCGGCCGGCCTCGACCTCGGCGGAGGCAAGGCCGTCATCATCGGCGACCCCCAGCGCATCAAGTCGGAGGAGATCCTGCGGGCGTACGGCCGGTTCCTCGACACGCTCCAGGGGCGGTACATCACCGCCGAGGACGTCGGCACCACCGGGGACGACATGGACACGATCCGCCGCGAGACCCGGAACGTGGTCGGGATCTCGCCCTCGATGGGCGGCTCCGGAGACCCCTCCCCCGTCACCGCCTGGGGCGTGTTCCAGGGCCTCATCGCCTGCGCGGAGGAGGTGTGGAAGGACTCCTCGCTGCGGGGCCGGCGCGTGGCGGTGCAGGGCGTCGGCAAGGTCGGCAATTGGCTGGTCAAGCACCTGCACGACGCCGGCGCGGAGATCGTGGTGTCCGACGTCGACGTAGACGCGGTGGCCCGGTCGGTCCGGGAGTTCGAGGTCGAGACCGCCGACCCCGGCAAGATCCACGCCGTGGACTGCGACATCTTCGCCCCGTGCGCGCTGGGCGCCGTCATCCGCGACGACACGCTGCCGGAGCTCAAGTGCCGGGTGGTGGCCGGGTCGGCCAACAACCAGCTCGAGCGCGAAGAGCACGGCGAGGCGTTGCAGCAGATGGGCGTCCTGTACGCGCCCGACTACGTGATCAACGCCGGCGGGCTGATCAACGTCGCGGACGAGCTGCGGGGCTACGACCGCGAGCGAGCCATGGGCAAGGTCGAGGGCATCTACCGGACGTTGCGCGAGGTGTTCCTGGTGGCCCGGGAACACGGCATCTCCACGGCGAAGGCGGCCGACGCCGTGGCGCAGGCCCGCATCGACCGGGTCAGCCGGCTCCGCCGGTACTGGGTGCCGGGGCGCTCGACCGCCGGACCCCGCGCCGTCTGGTGAGCGGTCCCCGGGGCGTGACCCGGTCCGCCGATCCCGACGAGCCGTATCGCGTGCTCTCTGTGGACGGCGCCGGTCCCCCGTCCGTCGAGCCCTCCGAGCTCGGGCTGAAGGACGAGGACCTCCGGGAGCTGTACCGGCAGATGGTCCGGGTGCGGCGGGCCGACCTCGAGGCCACGGCGCTGCAGCGGCAGGGGGAGCTCGCGGTCTACCCGCCGCTGATCGGCCAGGAGGCCGCGCAGGTTGGCAGCGCGTTCGCCCTGGAGCGCGAGGACTACATCTTCCCGTCGTACCGGGAGCTCGGCGCCGCGGTCGTGCGGGGGGTCGACCTCGTCGAGTACCTCCACTTCTACCGGGCCACGTGGCACGGCGGGACGTACGACCCCAACGAGCACCGGTTCGGCATGGTCAGCGTCCCGGTCGGCTCCCAGGCGCTCCACGCGGTCGGCTACGCGATGGGCATGAGGAAGGATGGCCGTCCCGAGATCGCGGTGGCGTACTTCGGGGACGGGGCGACGTCCGAGGGCGACCTGCACGAGGCGTGGAACTTCGCCGCCGTGTTCGGCGCGCCGGTCGTCTTCTTCTGCCAGAACAATCAGTGGGCCATCTCGGTGCCCCTGGCCCGGCAGACGGTGGCGCCGATCTGGCGGAAGGCCGACGCCTACGGATTCCCCGGCGTGCGCGTCGACGGCAACGACGTGCTGGCCGTGTACCAGGTGACGAAGGAGGCCGCAGAGCGGGCGCGCACGGAGCATGTGCCGACCCTGATCGAGGCCCTCACGTACCGGCTCGGACCCCACTCGACCGCCGACGACGCCGGCCGGTACCAGCCGAAGGAACAGGCCGAGGAGTGGCGCGGCCGCGACCCGCTGCCCCGGTATGAGCGGTTCTTGCGCGAGGCCGGATTGGTCGACGACGAGCTCGTCGCGGCCGCCGAGGCCGACGCCAAGGAGTTCGGCAGGCGGATGCGCGACGGCGTCATCGCGTCCGATCCTCGTCCGCTGCCGGAGCTGTTCGAGTGGGTGTTCGGCGGCGAGCTCCCGCCGGCGCTGGCCCGCCAGCGGGACGGGCTGCTTCGCGAGGCCGGCTCCTCGGAGGGCGAGGGCTGATGGCGGACGTGACCATGGTCCAGGCCCTCAACCGCGCGCTGCGGGACTCGCTGGCCGACGACGACCGCATGCTGCTGTTCGGCGAGGACATCGGGAAGCTCGGCGGGGTGTTCCGGGTGACGGACGGGCTCCAGGACGAGTTCGGGGAGGAGCGGGTGTTCGACACGCCGCTCGCCGAGGCGGGCATCGCCGGGGTCGCGGTGGGACTGTCCATCGCGGGATGGCGGCCCGTCGTGGAGATGCAGTTCGACGGCTTCTCCTACCCGGCGCTCGACCAGGTCATCAGCCACGTCGCGAAGTACCGGAACCGGTCCCGGGGCCGCCAGCCCATGCGGATGGTCGTGCGGGTGCCGTTCGCCGGCGGGTACGGCGGGGCAGAACACCACAACGACTCGCCGGAGACGTACTACGCCCACACCGCCGGGCTGAAGGTCGTGATCCCGTCGGCCCCGCTCGACGCGTACTCGCTGCTCCGGGCGTCCATCGCGGACGACGATCCGGTGGTGTTCCTGGAGCCGAAGAGCCGGTACTGGGCCAAGGAGTCCGGCGAGCTCCCCTCCGACGGGGAACCCATCGGGCGGGCCCGCGCGGTCCGCGACGGCGACGCATGCACGATCGTGGCGTACGGCGCGATGGTGGCGCGGTCGCTGGCCGCCGCCAAGCGGCTCGCCGGGGAGGGGCTGGAGTGCCGGGTGCTCGACCTCCGGTCGCTGGTCCCGCTCGACGTGGAGGCCCTGGGGCGGGCCGTGCGCGAGACCGGGCGCGCGGTCGTGGTCCACGAGGCGCCGCTGACCCTCGGGTTCGGCGCCGAGGTCGCCGCCCGGATCATGGAGGAGGCGTTCGACCACCTGGAGGCCCCGGTGGCCCGGGTCGCCGGGTACGACATCCCGTATCCCCCGGCGACCCTCGAGCAGCACTACGTCCCGACCGCGGAGCGGATCGCCCGGGCAGTCCGCCGGACCGTGGAGTACTGAGGTGGCGTCCCGGGGGCCGGCGGCCGAGCGGGGCTTCCCACCGAGGGGTGGGCGCTGATGGCCGAGCGCGTGTTCGTGCTCCCGGACCTCGGCGAGGGGCTCGAGGAGGCCGAGGTCGTCCAGTGGCTGGTCGCCCAGGGCGACGTGGTCGAGCTGAACCAACCGCTGGTCGAGGTCAACACGGCCAAGGCGCTCGTGGAGATCCCCTCGCCGTTCGAGGGCCGGATCGTGACGCTCCACGCGGAGGTCGGCGCCGTCGTCGAGGTCGGGGCGCCATTCGTGACGTTCGAGGTCGAGGGAAGCGAGCCGGCCGGCGCCTCGTCCGCCGAGCCCGAGCGCACCGAAGCGAACGGCGCCGGGCCCCGGCGGCGGGCCGTCCTGGTGGGGTACGGGGTCGCCGAGGAGGAGGACGAGGCCCGGACCCCGACCGAGTCCACCCCGGGCGGCTCGGAGCCGGTTCCGGCCACGCCGCCGGTCCGCCGGCTGGCCAGGGACCTCGGCATCGACCTCTCGGCCGTGGCCGGCTCGGGCCCGAACGGCCGCGTCACCCGCGAGGACGTCGAGAAGGCCGCCGCGCGCGGGGGCCCGGCGCCGGTCGGGACCGGCGAGGCGGACGTCGAGCGCATCCCCGTCCGGGGCATCCGCCGCCTGGTCGCCGAGAAGATGGCCCGGTCGGTCCGGGAGATCCCCCACGTCACGACGTTCCTCACGGTCGACTGCTCCCAGCTCGTGGCCTTCCGCGAGGAGCTGGAACGGCGCGGCGGACCGCGGGTCGGACCCCTGGCCGTGATCGTCCGGGCCCTGGTCGAGGTGTGCCGGGCGAATCCGCTGCTCAACGCGTCGTTCGACGCGGACGCCGCGGAGATCCTCGTCCATCGCCGGGTCCATGTCGGGGTCGCCACGGACACGGAACAGGGCCTCGTCGTCCCGGTCGTCCGCGACGCCGGCTCGAAGGGGATCACGGCCATCGCCGAGGAGATCGCCTGGCTCTCGGCGGCGGCGCGCGACGGATCGATCCGGCCGGACGACATGGGCGGCAGCACGATCACCGTGTCGAACGTGGGGACGTTCGGTGCGGAGTTCGGCACGCCGATCATCAATCACCCGGAATCGGCAGTCCTGGCCACCGGCGTGATCGAGCCGCGGGCGCTCGTCGTGGACGGAGAGGTCGTGGCCCGCCCCGCGATGACGCTATCGCTGTCCTTCGACCATCGGTTGCTCGACGGGGCGCAGGCCGGACGCGCGCTGCGGGACCTGGCCGATCTCCTGGAGAGCCCGTTCGAGCTGGGACGGCTGCCCCGGTGAGGCGGCGGAAGACCGGGAGGCGATCCCGGTGAAGATCGTCTCGCTGCTGCCGTCGGCCACCGAGATCGTCTACGCCCTCGGGCTGGGCGACGATCTCCTGGCCGTGACCGACGAGTGCGACTACCCCGAGGAGGCCACCAAGAAGCCCGTCGTCTCGCGCAGCGCCCTCCCGAGCGGCCGGCCGCTGTCCGCCAGGGAGATCGACGACGTCGTGCGCGAGCGAATGGGCCGGGAGCAGCCGCTGTACCTGCTCGACCGCGCGCTGATCCAGCGGATCCAGCCCGACGTGATCCTGGCTCAGGATCTGTGCCGGGTCTGCGCGGTCCCGTCTGGCCACGTGCAGGAGGCGCTGGCCGATCTCGGGGTCGAGGCCGAGGTGCTGTCGCTGGACCCGAACACCCTCGACGAGGTGATCGAGACGATCGTCGTTGCGGGCCGGGCGCTCGGCCGGGAGGAGCGGGCGCAGGAAGTGGCGGCGGACCTCCGCGCGCGGGTCGAGGCGGTGCGGCGGACCGCGCTTCGCCTCCCCTCGATCCGGGTCCTGGCGCTCGAGTGGTCGGACCCGCCCTTCTCGGGGGGCCACTGGATCCCGGACATGGTGGAGATCGCCGGCGGCACCAACCTGCTGTCGGCGAAGGGAGAGCCCTCGCGCACGGTCACCTGGCGGGAGATTGCGGACGCCACGCCCGAGGTCGTGGTGTTCATGCCCTGTGGCTACTACCTGGAAGAGGCCGAGGACGAGGCGGCCCGCCTGTACGCGAACCCCGACTTCGCGGCGACCCCGGCGGCACGCGAGGACGGCGTGTTCGCGGTGGACGCCTCCTCCTACTTCTCCCGCCCCGGCCCCCGCATCGTCGACGGCCTCGAGATCCTGGCGTGGGCCATCCACCCGGACGCGTACCCCCAGCCGCCGCCCGGCTCGATCTCGCGCGTCGTGCGGCGGTGACGCTGCGCCGGTCCGTCCGGCGCTACGATTTAGCCGTGGGCCAACGGCAGAACTTCGTGACGCCGGAGGACCTGGGCCGGCGGGTGTCGTTCCAGTTCGAGCTGCCGAACGGGTATGTGGGCGAGGCCGTGGGCACGCTCGAGGACTACGACGCCGCCGCCCAGACCTACCTGGTGAGGAACCGGAAGGACGAGCTGGTGCGGGTCCCGGCGATCAGAGTCCGGTTCGGCCGGGTGGTGGCCTGACCTCCCCCCCGGGCCCCTACGCCGAAAGTCCGAGGGAACCGGGTTCCAGAGGACCGAGCGATGTCGGTCCCTTCGCCCGATGACCCGCCCGAGCACTCTCGCTACGCTCGCCTCGATCCGCTCCTCACTCCTGCCGGCGAGGGGGCGGCAGGAGTGAGCGGATCGTCCTGAGCAGATCCTCCATGTCGAATGGCTTCGCGACGAACGCGTCGACGGCGTAATCCTCGGCCCGGGCGCGGTCGCCGGGGCCGGTGCGCGCCGAGACGACCACCACCCGCGGCCTGGCGAGGCCTCGCCGTCGGATCTCGTGGAGAACCCCCCATCCGTCCATGACCGGCATCATCAGGTCGAGCAGCATGAGGTCCGGGTTGACCTCCTCCAGCAGCTGCAGCGCGCTCTGCCCGTTCGACGCGACGAACGTCCGGAAGCCCTCCAGCTCCAGGTTGAACCGGACCACCCACACGAGGTCGGCCTCGTCCTCCACGACGAGGATCGACCCGGAGCGCCGTTCGTGTTCGTCGGACTGCTGCATCGGTCCCCTAGGACGTGCCGAACGGCGTCAGGCGGACCCCGGCCGGCGGCGACACCCGACCCACCGCGTGGGCGTCGTGGCCGGCCTCCCGCGCCGCGGCGATCGCGTCGGTGGCCCCGTCGGCGTCGACCACCAGGATCATGCCGAGGCCCATATTGAACGTCGACCACATGTCCCGGTCGGTGACCGGGGCCACCCGCTGGATCAGGCCGAACACCGGCGGGCGGACCCAGGCCGAGACGTCGACGTCCGCCCCCAGTCCCTCGGGGAGCGCCCGGGGCAGGTTCTCCGGGATGCCTCCACCGGTCACGTGCGCGGCGGCGTGGAGGACGCCCCGGCGGGCCAGCGCCCCCACGAGCGGCGCGTACACCGCAGTCGGTTCCAGCAACTCGTCCCCCAAGGTCCGCCCGCCCAGCTCGCCAGGCCGGTCCTCGAGTCCGACGGCCCCCGAGTCCAGCATCGCCGAACGCACCAGGCTGTAGCCGTTCGAGTGCAGGCCGCTCGAGGCCAGGCCGATCAGCACGTCGCCCGGGCGCACCCGGCTGGGCCCGAGGAGATGGTCGTCGTGCACGACACCCACGCAGAACCCGGCCAGGTCGAACCGGTCGGGGTCCATCACGCCGGGGTGCTCGGCGGTCTCGCCTCCGAGCAGCGCGCAGCCGGTCCGGCGGCACCCCTCGGCCACGCCCTCGACCAGCGCGGCGGCCCGTTCCGGCACGACCGCCCCCATCGCCAGGTAGTCGAGGAAGAACAACGGCTCCGCACCCGTGCAGGCGACGTCGTCGGCGCACATGGCCACCAGGTCGATCCCGATCGTGTCGAGCCGGCCGGTGAGCCGCGCGATCTCGGTCTTGGTCCCCGCGCCGTCGGTGGCGGCGGCCAGGTGGCGCCCGTCCCCGATCGAGAACAGCCCGGCGAACCCGCCCACCGCCTCGGTGGCCTCGGGCCGGGTCGCCCGGGCGGCCACTTCGGCGATCAGCGACACGGCCTTCGCCGCGGCGTCCAGATCGACCCCGGCGCGGCGGTAGGCCTGGTTTGTCATCGTCGCAGCCCCGCCGTCCGGCGGCCCGCTCCGCCAGAGGGGTCCGCAGCCTGATCCTCGCTCCGCCCGGGGCTGCTCCCCCCTCTGGACTCCCTGCCCATCGTCGCAGCCCCGCCGTCCGGCGGGCCTGCTCCGCCAGAGGGGTCCGCAGCCTGATCCTCGCTCCGCTCGGGGCTGCTCCCCCCTCTGGACTCCCTGCCCGAGCCCACTACTGCCCGGAGGCGGGGTGCTCCAGCAGGAGCTTCGTGGGCTCCTGCTCCGGGATGGGCACCGGGTAGTAACCGTCGAAGCACGCGCGGCAGAAGTCCCCCGCGTCGGAACCGGTCGCGGCGACCAGGTCCTCGAGCTCGAGGTACGCCAGCGAGTCGGAGCCGACGAACTCCCGGACCTCCTCGACGGAGAGGTCGCTCGCCACCAGCTCCTGTCTGGTCGACATGTCGATCCCGTAGAAGCAGGGCCACCGGATCGGCGGCGAGGTGATCCGGACGTGCACCTCCGCAGCGCCGGCCTCGCGGAGGATCTGGATGATCTGCCGGGTCGTCGTCCCCCGTACGATCGAGTCGTCGACGATCACCAGACGCTTGCCCCGCACGGCGTCCGGGATGGGGTTCAGCTTCAGCTTCACGCCGCGCTGGCGGAGCGAGGGCGTCGGCTGGATGAACGTCCGGCCCACGTAGCGGTTCTTCATCAGGCCCTCGCCGTACGGGATGCCGGCCTCGGCCGCGAACCCCTGGGCGGCGGAGTGACCGGTGTCCGGGACCGGCACCACCAGGTCGGCCTCGACGGGCGACTGGCGGGCGAGCCGGCGGCCCATCTCGGCGCGGGCCACGTGCACGGTCCGTCCGTACAGCCGCGAGTCGGCGCGGGCCAGGTACACGAACTCGAACAGGCACAGCGCCTTGCGCGGCGATTCCGCGAAGCGCCGGCTGCGCAGGCCCCGGTCGTCGACCATCACCAGCTCGCCGGGTTCGACCTCCCGGACGTAGGTGGCGCCGACGATGTCGAGCGCCGCGGTCTCGCTGGCGAAGCAGAACCCGCCGGGCAGCTTGCCGATGGCCAGCGGGCGCAGGCCGTGCGGGTCGCGCGCGGCGTACACGGTTCGTTCGTCCATGAACAGGAACGAGAACGCGCCCTCCAGGCGCGGCAGCACACGGAGCGCGGCCTCCTCGACGCCGTCCTCGATCTGCGCGGCGATCATGGAGGCGACCAGGTCGGAGTCGGTGGTGGAGCGTCCGGACTGCCGGGCGTCCCGGCCGGTCTCATGGGCCAGCCGGCGGGTGTTCACCAGGTTCCCGTTGTGGCCGAGGGCCAGCCCGCGCGTGCCGTCGGTCTTGAACGCCGGCTGCGCGTTCTCCCAGGTCGTGGAGCCGGTCGTGGAGTAGCGCGTGTGCCCGATGCCGAGGTCGCCCTGCAGCGTGGACAGCGTGGCCTCGTCGAAAACCTGCGCGACGAGTCCCAGCTCGCGGTACACCAGGATGTTCCGGAGATCGGACACTGCCATCCCGGCCGATTCCTGTCCCCGGTGCTGGAGGGCGAACAAGCCGAAATAGATGAGCCTGGAGATGTCCTCGCCCGGGGCCCACACCCCGAACAAGCCACAGGCTTCGCGCGGGCCTTCGCCGTCCCCCATCGGGGCCGATGGTAACACCCACCCGCCCGGCCTCCGGGAGCGCCGTCAGCGCTCGCCGAGCAGGCGGGGGATGGCGTCCTCGTAGACGGCCCGGGCCTCGGCGACGGTGAGCTCGAAGAGGCTGTCGAACACCATGCGGGGGCCGCCGGTCTCGCCGAGACGGGTGTACGGCACGTGCAGCGCGGCGGAGAGGTCCTCGAAGCGCTGGGCCCGCTCCGGCGCGAGGCTGACCACGGCGCGAGAGGCCGACTCCGCGAAGAGTGTCACGTGCGGCGGGAGGTCCCCCGGCAGGGACACCGCGAACCCCGTGTCGGCGGCGATCGCCGACTCCGCCAGCGTGATCGCCAGCCCGCCGTCGCTGCAGTCGTGCGCGGAGTCGAGCAGGTCGTCGTGGGCGGCCCGCTGCAGCAGGCGGAGCAGCGCGGCCTCCCGGTCGAGGTCGAGCGACGGCGGCCGCCCCGATACCCTCCCCAGGATGACCTCGCCGAACTCCGACCCCCCGAGCTCCGCCAGCGTCTCCCCGAGGAGGTAGACGTACAGCCCCGGCCGGGGGAAGCCGGTCCCGACCACCAGGCGGTAGTCCTCGATCAGCCCGAGCATGCCGACCACCGGCGTCGGCCAGATCGCGGAGTCGCCGGACTCGTTGTAGAAGCTGACGTTGCCGCCCGTGACCGGGGTCTGCAGCGCCCGGCAGGCGTCGGCCATGCCCCGGACGGACTCGGCGAAGGCCCACATGACCTCCGGGCGCTCGGGGTTGCCGAAGTTCAGGCAATTGGTGACCGCCAGCGGCCTCGCGCCCACCGTCGCCACGTTCCGGGCCGCCTCCGCGACCGCGTGGGCCGCACCCAGGTACGGGTTGAGCGCGCCGTACCGGCCCTTGCCGTCCGTGGACAGGGCCATCGCCTTCAGCGTGCCCTCGATCCGGACGATCGCCGCGTCGGCGCCCGGACCCTGGACGGTCTGCCCGCCCACGATCGAGTCGTACTGCTCGAACGCCCACCGCTTGCCGGCGACGTTGGGCGAGGCGAGGAGCGTGAGGACCGCCTCGCCGGGCGGCGTGGTGACCGTGGCGAAGGTGGGGTCGTCCTCGGCCATCGCGTCGAGCTCGGCGGGCTCCCGCATCACCCTGCGATACGTGGGACCCTCTTCGGCCAGGGACCTCGCCGGAACCTCGGCGACGACCTCGCCGCCCCGTCGCGCGCGGAGGTTGCCGTGGCCGGCGACGCGCCCGATCACGGCCGGCGGGAGCCCCCACTTCTCGCAGATGGCGGCGACCTCGTCGAAGCGGTCCGGCTCGACGACCCCGAGCATCCGTTCCTGCGACTCGCTGGTGAGGATCTCGAACGACTCCATCCCCGCTTGGCGAAGGGGGACGGCGTCGAGATCGACGTCCGCGCCCGTGCCGGCCCGCGCCGCCGACTCGCTGACCGCGCAGGTGAGCCCCGCCCCGCCGAGGTCCTGCAGCCCGATCAGCAGGTCGCGCCCGATCAGCTCCAGGCAGCACTCGATGAGGAGCTTCTCGGTGAACGGGTCGCCGATCTGCACCGACGGGCGGCTGTCCTCGGAGTCGTCCTCGAGGGTCCGGCTGGCCAGCACGCTGACGCCTCCGATGCCGTCTCGGCCGGTGCGCCCCCCGATCAGCACGAGCAGGTTCCCCTCGCCCTCGGCGCGGCCCCGCATCAGCCGGTCGGCCCGCGCGAGGCCCACGCACATCACGTTGACGGTCGGGTTCGCGGTGTGGGCCTCGGCGAACGCGATCTCGCCCCCCACCGTGGGGACGCCGATGCAGTTGCCGTAGCCCCCGATCCCGGCGACCACACCGCCGAGCAACCACCGGTTCCGGGACTCGGTGAGGGGGCCGAACCGCAGTGGATCGAGCAGGGCGACCGGACGGGCCCCCATGCTGAGGATGTCCCGCACGATCCCGCCGACCCCTGTCGCGGCTCCCTGGTACGGCTCGACCGCGGAGGGGTGCGAGTGGGACTCCAGCTTGAACACGGCCGCCACACCGTCGCCGAGGTCGACCACGCCGGCGTCCTCACCGGGGCCGACCAGCACGGCGGGGCCCTCGGTGGGGAGCTTCCGCAGGTGGACCTTGCTCGACTTGTACGAGCAGTGCTCGGACCACATGACCGAGTACATGGCGAGCTCGGAGCGGTTGGGTTCCCGACCGAGGGCCTCGACCACCCGCGCGTATTCCTCGTCGGTGAGGCCCAGCACGCGGTGCAGGGGCGCGGAGTGCTCGGTCGGCGGGGCCTGCGACATCAGCGGGCGGCCCCGGTGAGGGTGTGGGTGGGCGTGTCGGTGGGCGCCGATACGGTCATGTGCGCTCAGGATAGAGGGACGACCGTCGGCCCGCCCGGATCCCATGGAGGAGGTCGAAGGCATGCGATGGGAGGAGTTCGTCGAGGCCTGTCCCGAGATCGGCTCCGTGGCCCAACAGCGGTTCGAGCGCGACCAGCTGGTGCTGCTGGGGACGGTCTCGCGCGACGGGTGGCCCCGGATCAGCCCGTGCGAGCTGGACTTCGTCCAGGGAGAGCTCCTGATGGGCATGATGTGGCGCTCCCCGAAGGCGCTCGACCTGCTGCGGGGGAGCCCCCTGGTCGTGCACAGCGTCCAGGCCGACCGGAAGGCCACCGAGGCGGACATCAAGCTGTACGGCCGCGCGGGGGACGTCTCCGACCCTGCGACGCGCGGGGCCTATCGGGAAGCCATCCGCACGCGCATCGACTGGGCGCCGGAGGAGCCGAACTACCACCTGTTCTCGTTCGACGTCGAGCGCGCGGCCGTCCTGTCGTTCACCGAGGAGCTCGAGACCGTGACCACGTGGGATCCGGAACGCGGGCTTCGCACCCGGACGAAGCGGGGGGACGAGTGATTCAGCCGACTCGTTCCAGCGCGCGTTCCAACAGCGAGGCGAACAGCGGCTGGCCGCCGGTCGGGCCGGTGTCGGGGTCCACGGCGTGCTCCGGGTGGGGCATGAGCCCCACCACGTTCCCCCGCTCGTTGCTGAGGCCGGCGATCGAGTTCGCGGCTCCGTTCGGGTTGTGGTCGTCGCCGGTCTCGCCCTTCTGGCCGGCGTAGCGGAACACGACCAGCCCCTCGGCCTCGATCCGCGCGAGCTCGTCGGCGCCCGCCGTGAACTGGCCCTCGCCGTGCTTGATGGGGATCCGGAGCAGCTCGCCGGGCACGAGCCCCGCGGTCAGCACGCTGGTCGACGTCTCGACGCGAAGCGTCACGACCCGGCACACGAAGCGCAGCGAGCGGTTGCGGATCAGCGCGCCGGGCAGCAGCCCGGCCTCGCACAGGATCTGGAAGCCGTTGCAGATGCCGACCACCGGGTGGCCGGCCTCGGCGAACTCGCGGATCGCGGGCATGATATCGGCGAACCGCGCGATCGCTCCGGTCCGGAGGTAGTCGCCGTAGGAGAACCCACCCGGCAGGATCACCGCGTGGAGCGCCGGCAGCGTCCGGTCGCCGTGCCACACGGGAACGGGCTCGCCGCCCATCGCCCGGACGGCCCGCAGCGCGTCGCGGTCGTCGAGCGACCCGGGGAACGTGATCACCCCGACCCGCGGCCTCACTCGAGCGCCTCCGCCTCGAGGCGCCCAGCTTGCCGGGCGCCGATCTCGGTCCGGTTGCTCTCCCGTCCCTCCCACCGGACCTCCACGGTCTCGATCACGGGGTTCGCCAACAGCCGGTTCCCGATGTCCTCGATCTGGCCCCGCGCCGCGTCCACGTCGTCGGCTTCCACCGACAACTCGATGTGCTTACCGACCCGCACCTCGGAGACGTTCGTCCATCCCAGGTGCGGCATGGAATCCTCGATCGCCTTGCCCTGCGGGTCGAGCAGGCCCGCCTTCAGACGGACCACGACCTCGACGTGGTACTTCACGCGGTGCCCATCCTTCGCAGGTAATCCTTCCACGGCTCACCCGTGATGCGTTCGTAGGCCTCTCGATATCGATCGGCCGTCTGCTCGACGACGTCGTGCGGGAGCTGTGGCGCGGGAGGCTCGTGCTCCCAGCCACTCGCGTCGAGCCAGTCCCGGACGTACTGCTTGTCGAACGAGGGCTGGGCTCCGCCCGGTGCGTACCGGTCGGCCGGCCAGAACCGCGAGGAGTCCGGGGTGAGCACCTCGTCGCACAGAATGAGCTCACCGCCGGAGAAACCGAACTCGAACTTCGTGTCCGCCACGATGATCCCTCGCTCGCGGGCGACCGACGCGCCGCGCTCGTAGACCGCGATCGTGAGCTCCTTCAACCGCTGCGCCAGCCCCTCGCCGATCAGGTCGGCGGCGCGGTCGATCGAGATGTTCTCGTCGTGGCCGGTCTCGGCCTTCGTGGCCGGCGTGAAGATCGGTTCGGGCAGCCGGTCGGACTCCCGCAACCCCGCTGGCAGCTCGACGCCGCAGACCGACTGCGACGCCCGGTACTCCTTCCAGCCCGAGCCGCTCAGGTATCCGCGGGCGACGCATTCGATCGGGACCATGTCCGCGCGCTTCACGAGCATCGCCCGCCCGGCCAGCTCGGGGTCGCCGGTGAAGGGCGCAGGAAACGAAGCGGGGTCCGCCGTGATCAGGTGGTTCGGGACGATGTCTGCGGTCTGTTCCAGCCAGAACAGCGTCAGCGCCGTCAGCACCCGCCCCTTGTCGGGAATGCCACTTGGAAGCACGACGTCGAACGCGCTGATCCGGTCCGACGCGACCATCAGCAGGTCGTCGCCGGCCTCGTAGATGTCGCGGACCTTGCCCCTGCTGATCGGGGGGCTAACGCTCGGCTTTGCCACCTTGACCCCTCCGGGGCCGGGGCCTCGCTCCCCAGCCCCCCGAACCCCCCCGTGCGTGCAGTTCGGCCATCACTCCCACCAGCAGATCACCCCGCGATCTCCAGTTTCTCCAGCCGGTCGAACACCGCGTCGAGGTGCCGAACCGATGCCGCCGGATCGAACAGCGTCTGGAATTCCGCCGGGGACAGGTGCTCCCTGACCTCGGGCCTGGACAGCAGCACGTCGCGGAAGTCCTCGCCCTCGTCCCACGCCGCGGCCGCGGCGATCTGCACCACGCGGTAGGCCTCCTCGCGCGACAGCCCCTTGTCGACGAGCGCGAGCAGCACGCCCTGGGAGAACGCGAGGCCTCCCCCGGCCTCCAGATTCTCCAGCATCCGGTCGGGGAACACCCGAAGGCCTTCGATGACGCCCGTGAACAGATGCAGGAGGTAGTGCACCAGGACCGTCGAGTCGGGAAGGATCACGCGCTCGGCGCTCGAGTGCGAGATGTCGCGCTCGTGCCACAGCGCGACGTCCTCCAGCGCCGGGACCAGGTTCCCCCGGACCACCCGGGCCAGCCCGCAAACCCGCTCGCACACGATCGGGTTCCGCTTGTGGGGCATGGCGGACGAGCCCTTCTGCCCCGCGGCGAACGGCTCCTCGGCCTCCCGGACCTCCGTCCGGGCGAGGTGGCGGATCTCCGTGGCGAACTTCTCCAGCGACGCGGCGGTGATGGCCAGCGCGGCCATGTACTCGGCGTGGCGGTCGCGCTGGAGGATCTGCGACGATGCCTCGGCGGGGCGGAGGCCGAGCTCCGCGCACACGTACTCCTCGACGCGGGGGTCGACCTTCGCGTACGTGCCGACCACCCCGCTGACTTTCCCAACGGAGATCACCTCGCGGGCCCGGCGGAGCCGCTCCCGGTCCCGATCCAGCTCGAACGTCCACACCGCCAGCTTGTGGCCGAACGTGACCGGCTCGGCGTGGACGCCGTGGGTCCGCCCCATCATCACGGTCGCCCGGTGCTCCATCGCCCGGGCCCGGACCACGGCCACCAACCGCTCCAGCCGGGCCAGGAGGAGGTCGGCGGCCTCGCGCAACTGCAGCGCCAGCGCAGTGTCCAAGAGGTCCGACGACGTCATCCCGAAGTGGATCCACCGTCCCTCCGGCCCCACGGACTCCGCGACGTTCTGCACGAACGCGGCGACGTCGTGGTTCGTCGTGCGTTCCAGCTCGGCCACGCGCTGAATGCTGAACGAGGCACGGGTGCGGATCGCCGTCAGGTCCGCTTCCGGGATGCGGCCCAGCCGGGCCCACGCCTCGCAGGCCAGGACCTCGATGCGCAGCCAGTGCCCGAGCCGTGCCTCGTCCGACCACACGGCGGCCATCTCGGGCAGCGTGTACCGCGGGATCACGGGCCGGCCTCCTTCCTCGCCCCCGTCACAGCTTCAGCCCCGCCGCCAGGTCTTCCTTGAACTGCCGGAGGCGCCGGCGGACGTCCTCGTCGCCGACCCCGATGATCTGGGCGGCGAGGATCGCCGCGTTGGTCGCCCCGTCGATCGCCACCGTCGCCACGGGGATCCCGCGCGGCATCATCACCGTGGAATACAGCGCGTCGAGGCCGTTCAGGTACTTCGACCAGATCGGCACGCCGATCACCGGCAGTACCGTCCGGGCAGCGACGGCGCCGGCGAGGTGGGCGGCCAGGCCGGCGCCGCAGATGATCACCTTCAGCCCCCGCTCCTCGGCCAGCCGCGCGTACTCGTCGACGAGGTCGGGGTTGCGGTGCGCGGAGATGACCCGGATCTCGTTCGGGATCTCCAGCTTGTCGAGGATGGTCTCGGTCTGCTGGACGATGGGGAGGTCGGACGTGGACCCCGTGAGGATCCCGACCAGCGGGCTCGGCCCTACCTCAACCACCTGCTCGATCCTCCGCCGGCGACGTCCGGCTCATCCTCCGGCCGCGATGTCGCGACGGTACTGCATCCCGTCGAACGACACCCGCCCGCACGCCTCGTAGGCAAGGCCGCGGGCGTCCTCCAGGGAAGCTCCGAGCGCCGACACGGCGAGGACCCTCCCGCCTGCGGTCAGCACTCTACCGTTTCGCAGCGCCGTTCCCGAGTGGAACACCTGGACGTTGGGAACCGCGGAGGCCTCCTCCAGCCCCGCGACCGGCAGGCCAGTCCGCGGCTCGCCGGGGTAGCCCTCCGAGGCCAGCACGACGCTCACGCAGGCCTCGTCGGCCCACCCGGCCCGGGTGTCCGCGAGGTTCCCCTCCACGCAGGCCACCAGGACCTCGCACAGATCGGTGCTGAGCCGGGGGACGAGGGCCTGGGTCTCCGGGTCGCCGAACCGGCAGTTGAACTCCAGGACCTGGGGGCCGTCGGCCGTCAGCATCATGCCCGCGTACACGACCCCCCGGTACACGATCCCCTCGTCGCGCAGCGCCCGGACGGTCGGCTCCAGGACGCCGGTGACGATCGCGTCGCGGGTCGCGTCGTCGACGAACGGGACGGGCGAGTAGGCCCCCATCCCGCCGGTGTTCGGGCCGGTGTCCCCGTCGCCGACGCGCTTGTGGTCCTGGGCCAGCGCCAGCGGCAGCACGGCTCGGCCGTCGGTCAGCGCGAGCGCGCTCACCTCGCGCCCCTCGAGGAACCGCTCCACCACGACGGTCTTCGGGGCATCGCCCGGCCGCCGGTCCAGGCAGGCACGGACGGCGCGCTCCGCCTCCGCACGGTCCTCGGTGACCGTGACGCCCTTCCCCGCGGCCAGCCCGTCGGCCTTGATGACGTACGGCGGCCCGACCTCGTCCAGGAACGCCATCGCCCGGTCGCGGTCCGTGAAGCCCTCCGAGCGGCCGGCCGGGATCCCGTGGCGGCGGCACAGGTCCTTGGCCCACGACTTCGAGCCCTCCAGGCGGGCGCCCTCCCGGGTCGGCCCGAAGATCGGCAGGCCATGTTCCTGGAACTCGTCGACCAGCCCGGCCACGAGCGGCGCCTCCGGTCCCACCACGGTGAGGTCGATGGCCTCGCGCTCCGCGAACTCCGCCAGGCCCGGCACGTCGGCCGAGGCGATGGGCTCGCACGTGGCCACCCGCGCGATGCCGGCGTTCCCCGGCGCGGCGAACAGCCGGTCGACGGTGGGGTTCTGCGCGATCTTCCAGGCCAGCGCGTGCTCTCGCCCGCCCGAGCCGACGACGAGGACCTTCACGGGGGCGCAGCTTAGTGCACCGCCCCGAACGCTAGCCGTCCAGGGAATCGACCCAGGGCTCCCGCTCGCAGTTCGCAGTGAGAAACTGCCGAACGAGCACCGGGTCGCCCGCGTCGACCGAGTCGGCGACGCGGCGCATGAGCTCCGCGGGCCCTCCCGGCCCGGGATCCACCGGCACCAGCTGCGGCCACGACGGGATCTGGTCGATCGTCGCGGCGGCGTCGGAGATCTGGGCCCGGTCGCCGCGGTTGTGGCCGTCGAGCCAGTACCCGTACCACTGGCAGGCCGAGGCGACCGCGAGGTCCCCGGCCAGGCCCTCCTCCTGCTCGAGGGACGGGTGCGCGGAGATGTTGGCCCGCTGGAGATCGAAGTTGCCTCCGGGCGGCAGGGGGATCTCCCCGCTGACCCGGTCGAAGACCGAGAGCTGCTCGTCGGGTGTGAAGAACCGCGATGCCCCGTACCCTGCGGCAGCGAGCAGGAACAGCAGCCCCACCGTGACCACGGCGACCATGCGGGGGTGGGCGAACCGTCGCCGCCGGATGTGGCGATTCGCCGCGTGGGACACGTCCATGGACACGACCTCCTCGAACAGGGCCTGTGCGGCCGTCGAGTCCGAGGCGGAGGCCAGATCACGGTCGTCGACCCGGGCGAGGGCGCCCACGAGCTCGTCGAGTGGGTCGCGATCGGTCACCATGTCTCCTCCACCGTCGGAACGGGCGGCTGCCCGTCGGTCCACACATGTCCGGTCTCCCCCGGCCGTTTCACGTCCACGCCGAGGCGGGTCAGCTGGCCGGCGAACCGCTTCCGGGCCCTATGGACCCGGATCCTGGCCGCCCCGGGCGTACAACGGAGGACCCGTCCGAGCTCATCGGAGGAGAGGCCCTCCCACGCCACGAGTCCGAGCAGGTCCCGGTCGGACGCGGAGAGGCGACCGAACGCCTCGGCCACCCGGGCGCTTCGCTCGCCACCGTCCAGCCCGGAGCCTTCGGATGGCCGCAGGGATCGGAGCCCGGCAAGCAGGCGGAGGCGCCGGCGCCCGCCCCGCCGATGGTTGGCCAGCACGCGGCGGGCCACGCCGTACAGCCACAGGCGGGCCCCCGGCCCCCGGGGGACGGCGTCCAGCCGGCGCCAGGCCGCGAGGAACGTCTCGGCCAGGACGTCGTGCGCGTCGTCGGCAGAATCCACCCGCCGGAGCGCGTAGCCGAGCAGCCGTGCGTAGTTGGCGTCGTAGATCTCGCGGAACCGCTCGAGCTCACTCCGTGACTGCGCGATCGATCCTCCTCTCGCGGACGCCGGACGGCTTCGTCGCCCGGCGCGTGTCCATGCCACCGTCCGCTGATCGGGCGGTCGCAAGCTCATGTCCGGCGGTCCGCCCGCTGTTTCACACGGACCGGAGCAGGGTCTGCTCTCGGGAAGGTCCGACGGAGACCGCGCTCACCTCGACCCCTCCGAGCTCGGCGATGTGCTGCACATAGGCGCGGGCCGCCTTGGGGATGTCCTCGAAGGTCCCCGCATCCGAGAGGTCCTCCTCCCAGCCGTCGACCTCCTCGTAGACGGGCTCGGCTCGGTGGAACAACGACTGGTGCGGCGGGAAGTCGTCGAACGTCGAGTCGTCCGCGCGGTAGGCCGTGCACACCTTCACCGTCGGGAAGCCGGACAGCACGTCGAGCTTCGTCAGGAACACCTCGGTGAGGCCGTTCAGGCGGGCCGCGTATCGGAGCAACACGGCGTCGAACCACCCGCACCGGCGCTTGCGGCCGGTGGTGGTGCCGAACTCCTGGCCCCGCTCCCCCATCCGCTCCCCGTCGGGACCCGTGTCCTCGGTCGGGAACGGGCCGGCGCCGACTCGGGTGACGTAGGCCTTGGTCACGCCGATCACGTCGGTCACCTCGCCGGGGCCGAGCCCGGCGCTGGCCAGGGCGCCGCCGGCCACGGGCGACGACGACGTCACGAACGGGTAGGTCCCGTGGTCGAGATCGAGCATCGTCCCCTGCGCACCCTCCAGCATCACGTGCTTGTCCTGCCGGAGCGCGTCGTACAGGAGCTTCGACGTGTCCGCGACGTGGGGCGCGAGGCGCTCGGCGTAGCCCATGTAGTCCTCGACGACCCGGTCGGACTCGAGCGGGAGCCGCCCGTACACCTTCGTCAGCACGAGGTTCTTCTCCTTGAGGACCACCTCGAGCTTCTGCCGGAAGATCTTCTCGTCGTACAGGTCCTGGACCCGCAGGCCGATCCGGGCGGCGCGGTCGGCGTACGCGGGCCCGATCCCGCGCTTGGTGGTCCCCAGCGCGTTCCGGCCGAGGAACCGCTCCGTGACCTTCTCGAGCTCCAGGTGGTGGGGCATGATCAGATGGGCGTTTCCGCTGATCACCAGCCTCGACGTGTCGATGGAACCCGCCTCCAGGCGATCCATCTCCTCCAGCAGGACCCGGGGATCCACGACCACGCCGTCGGCGATCACCGACGTGATGTGGGGGTAGAGGATCCCCGACGGCACCAGGTGCAGCTTCAGCAGCCGCTCGCTGGCGAGGACCGTGTGGCCGGCGTTGTTCCCCCCCTGGTACCGGACGACGAAGTCCATGCGGTCGGCCACGACGTCCGTGACCTTGCCCTTGCCCTCGTCGCCCCACTGGGTCCCGACCAGGATGGTTGCCGGCATGGCCGGATTGTCCCACGCCCCGGTCCGGCCCCCCGGCCCGCCTGCGGTAGGTGGAAGCGGGTGCGCGCCGAGTCCGGCCGGCTACCGTTCGATCCGGAACCTGATCCGGACGTGCGTGTGGTATTCGGCGATCTGATCGCCCTGCACCGTCGCGCTGGTATCGAGGATCTCCATCCCCTCGATCCCCCGCAGGGTCTTCGCCGCCTCCGCCAGGGCCTGGGCCGCCGCGTCGCGCCATGACTCCGTGGACACCCCGACCAGGTCGATCGTCTTGATCACGGACACTCGCTCGCTCCTTCCCCTGAGCACACGGAAGCCGTGCGGCGGGATTCTAGTGTTCCGAACGACCGCCGCGAACGCGGAACGAGCCACGGTGAGGCGGTGCGCTTCCGGGGCTCCGGTCCGGCGGTCAGGCGCCGGTGTAGGCGTCGATCATTCGGCGGTAGTTCCCGCCGATCCGCTCGGTGACCGCGTCCCTGGTGGCATCCGCGTCGACGTAGGACTTCAGCGCGTCCCACCAGATTGTCCGGCCGATGGCGAACCCGATGTAGCCCTGCACGCCGGCGCCCGTCTGCAGCCAATGGACGACCGCGGCCTCGTCGGCCCCCCGGCCGAGCACCACACAGGCGACCCCGCCCCGGCCGCCGCTGCGGACCTGTTCGCTGATCCGCTCGCAGTCATCCCGGGCGTCGATGCCCTCGATCTTCCAGATGTCCGGCTCGACTCCGACCCCCTGGAGCTCGGCGATGGCCCGCCGCATGAGCTCGGGCCGGAGCTCCCTGTCGTACCGGCCGGCGTCGCCGCCCACCGAGTCGAGCTGCGACTGCTCGGCCGGGACCAGCAGCTCGAACAGGAACCTGCGGTCGTTCGCGTGCAGCCAGTCGCCCAGGCGCTTCAGCCGGGCGGACTGCCGGCGGTTCATGTCCTGGTCGCCTTCGGGATTCCACCGGACCAGCACCTTCGAGAAGCTCGGGTCGAACTCCTCGATGTGCTTGCCGAAGTCGTCCCCGTACTGGAAGTCGAACTCGTCCTGACCGCTCTTCTCGACCGGCATGGCCAGGAGGAACCCCTCCTTCTTGCCGGTGCGGGCGATGTCCGCGCCGAACTGCTCGTCGACGAGGACGCCCCCCGCGTCCTTCGGCGCGCCCCCCTCGATCGCCCGACGGAAGCCCTCGAAGATCACCATCTTCGCGTCGCTGATCCGCTCGGCCTCCTCGGGCGAGGGCTCGCCAGAGATGCCGAAGAACTTCTTCTGGAACGAACCGCGGTGGTCGAACGCGAGGATGTACAGCGGGCTGTCGTACCCGAGATCCATGGACGTGCTCCCTTCAGTCCGCGAACGCGCTGGTCCGCTCATTGTTCCACCCCCGCGCCGAGGCGGCATTCCCCGCACCGGGGGTGCGAAGCGCGGAAGCCGCGGGGTAGGCTCCCGCGAACTGGAGTCCGGCCGGAGGCGAACAGCCGAGGGGAGGATCGGACCACTCATGGGCGAAAGCGAGCGCGAGGCGATCGCAACGCGCGCGCGGGCCGCAGAGGCGGCCGGGGCGGGGGGCGCGTTCTCGGCCGGCATCCGCGAGCCAATCGTCGTCTGCCTGCTGCTCGCGGCCACGTTCGACGAGCTCTCGGGGAACCCGCTGCATTCGATCGTCCTCGTGGGCACCGCCGTCGCGTTGTCGATCGTCCGTGCCAGGGAGCGGGTCACGACCGGGGCCCGGCCGGAGACGCAGTGGGGGGACCCACCTCCCCTGCTCGCCCGGATGCGTTCGGCGATCGACCGGTCGTCGATCCCGCTGCTGCTGCTCCCGGCGGTCGGCCTCGCGCTGGTCATCGGGTGGTTCGACCGCTACTCGGTGATCGCCTCCCTGGCGGTGGCGGCCGTGGGGGTCACGGCCATCGCGCTGTCCTGGCACGGCCCGTTGCACGACGAGCCGCTCGAGCCGGTCGAGCCCGTGGGAAAGGTCCTGTGGGCGCTCGTGGTCGTGGCGCTGGCCGGCTGGGAGCTGACCAACCTGTTCCTGCAGCCGTCGCTCACCACCGACTCCTGGGCCCACCCGACGCTCAGCGTGCTGTCCGACCCGGTCCTGGGGAGCCCGATCGGGCGTTCGCTCATGCTCTTCGCGTGGCTTCGCGTGGGCTGGGGGCTGTTGCGGCGATGAACGCCCACGACTTCACCGTCATCGTCTACGGCGGCATCGCGGCCGTGGCGTTCCTCCTCGAGCTGCTCGGCCGCCGCGAGGGTTCCCGCATCCCCTCGCTCTCCACGCTCTTCCGCAACATCATGCGGACCCGGCCCGGGCGGGTCGGGATGACGGCCGGGTGGGCCTGGCTGGGACTGCACTTCTTCGCGCGATAGCGCCCGGCCGCAGCGTTTCGGCCGCGCAGCGGTGTCTGTCATGCGTGGTGCATCAGGATGCGCACGTACGTGAGCACGTCGGGGGCTGCGTGACCGAGCGAACGAGCGGACTGTCGAGCTCTACGAGCGCCACGTTCCGGACGCCGTACGGCTGGGCTACCTGCTGACGGGCGATCGGGAGGTGGCCCGCGACCTCGCGCACGAGGCTTTCACCCGGGTGGTGGGCCGGCTGGCCCACCTCCGCAACCCCGGCGCGTTCGGCGCGTACCCTGCGACGGGCCGTGGTCAACCTGTCGCGGAACCACTTCCGAGCGCGGTCCCGGGAACGGGCGTACGTCGAGCGCGGGGAGGAGCGGGACACGACGGCTCCGGCCCAGGAGATGGTGCTCGAGCGGGCCGTCCTCCGGACGGCGCTGCTCCGGCTCCCCGAGCGGCAGCGGGCCGCGATCGTGCTCCGGTTCTACCTCGACCTGCCGGAGGACCAGGCCGCCGACGCCCTGCGATGCCGTCCGGGAACTGTTCGCTCGCTCGTGTCGCGCGGGATGCAGTCGCTGCGAACGAACATGGAGGAACGAGATGCCTGATCGACCCGACGACCTCGAGCCCGATGTCCGCGACCTGCTGGAGGACATGGCTTCCAGCGCGAACCCACCCTCGAAGGCGCCGCCGGCCGTGATGCGGGCGGCCCGCAAGCGGTTGATCCGGAACTCCGCCGTGCTGGTGACGGCGCTGTCGGTGGTGGTGGTGGTGGTAGTGGTGGGCGGCGCGGTCGCCGGAGCCCGGCTGGCGAGCGGGTCCGGCCACGGCGCGGTGCTCCCGATCGGTCCAGTTACCCCCACCGCGGGGCCCTCGACGCCGGGGCCGACCCCCTCGGCCACGGAATCGGCGCAATCCCCGACGCCGTCGGGTACCGCGGCCGAACAGGCCGGCGGGGGTGGGACCGGCCCCCTCCCGGCGATGGTGTTCCTCGACGGCGTCGTGTACCGCTACGCGCAGGGCCCCCGGGGGCTGGCCGCCGAGGTGGCCGGCGTCATCCCGGAGACAATCGCGGTGCGGCCTCCCGTGGCGACGCCCTCCGGGGTGCTGGTGTTGGGAGGACGCTTCGGCCACGAGACCGAGCTCTGGCTGCTGCCGGATCAGGGCCCGCGGCGCCTGCTCGTCTCGAACATCGACGGCTACGCGGTGTCCGCCGACGGCACCCGGGTGACATACGCGAAGCTGAGCGACGGCTCCACCCATTCGGAGCTGATCGAGGCGTCGGTGCAGACCGGGGCCGTCCTGCACTCGGCCACGTTCGACACCTTCATCCGGGCGATCGGCTACGCCAGCGACGTCGTGGTGCTGGACACGGGCGACGGCGCGCCGTCGTCGGTCGCCACGTGGAGCCCGGGGGTGATGACCATCTCGCGGATCAGTGGGTACGGGACCGCCGACGCCACCGACCCCGAGACCGGCCTTGCCGTCGTCAACCAGGGGGATGGCGTCTGCTGGTCGATCCTCCATCTCGCCCCGACCGGGAACGCCGGCCAAGGGCCGCCGAAGCAGGGTGACAGCTGCGGCGTCGTCGGCATCTCGTTCGAGCCGGGCGGCGGAACGATCGCCGGCGTCGAGCTCACCTCCGAGGCCCGGACCGGGCTGCAGCGGCTCATCCTCGCGGGCACCGACCCCCAGCTTCAGCTGGGAGGCGCCGTCGACCTGGACGGGGCGTTCCAGACGCTGTGGGCGGGCCCGGGCCGGATCCTGGTGCTGACGGAGCCCGCCGACGGCCACGTCGCGGTCCTCGGGTGTCAGGTCTCCGAGAACATCTGTCCGGACGGGCCGGTCTGGACCGCGACCGGTGCGGGCGGCGACGGGTCCGCATGGCTGGTCGAGAGCCGGCCCCAGCCGGCCGGCTGAACCAAGCGCGCGGGACTCAGGCCCTCGCGACGAGGTCGCGGAGCTGCTGCTCCCAGGTCGCGTTGTGGATGGCCCGTCCCAGGAACGCCGTCCGGGTCCACTGCAGGTAGTCGAGCTTGCGGAGCGCGACGCGGTACTTCGCGTACCGGCCCGTCGCGATCTGCTCGTCGGTGAGGTAGATCGGCTCCCGGCGGAAGTTCAGCGTCAGCAGCGCGCGGTTGAGCCGGGCCACGCCCTCCGCGACGGCGCCGGCCACCGCCGCCTCGCCGGCCACGCGGGCGGCCTCGAACTGCTCCGGAGCCATCAACCGGAACATGTACGTCGCGTGTCCCCGTTCGGACGTGATCTCCTGGGCGGCCGCGTTCACCGGAGTGCCGCCCTCGGCGAGTGGTGTGAAGAACCACATGACGGTGCGGCCGCGGCCCGTCTCGTCCTCGGTATCCCCGGCGACGCACTCCGCGGCCTCCCTGCCCTCGGCACCGGGCGGCAGGGAAATCTCCCCGGCCCCGGCCCCGGCGGACTGCTCCGTCTCCTCCGGCTGCTCCGGAACGCCGCCGTCCGCGTCATCGGTGAGCACCGCCTTCACCCCGAGCGCCGCCCACCCCGGCGGGCACATGGACGCCAGCCGGTCGAACGACGAACGGAGCTCGGCCGTGCCCACCACGGCCTCCACCAGCCGGGGCCAGACTCCCGGCGCGATCGCGTCGACCTCGCGCTGCTGGACTGCCCGACCGTCGCGCATCCTGGCGGACAGCCGCGACAGCACGGCGGGTTCCGGCCCCGACACCAGGTCCCGGAGCGTCCGCGCCGTCCGGGCCGCCAGCGCGTCGAGCAGCCGGCGGAGCTCGTTCGGGAGCTTCTGGGAGCGCTTTCCCGCCATGCCGAACACGTGCTCCGTTCCGTCGTCGGTCGCCACATGGGTCTGGTACAGCCCCTCGTCGAACCGGACCTGGTCCACGAACGAGTAGGGCAGGCCCCACATCACCCCGCGCTCCGGGACGACGACCATGAGGTCCTCGAACAACCGGACCTCGCACGGGATGGGCTCGCCGCCACCGCCGGGGAACACCCGGGCCGGGAACGTGTCCTGCAGCTCGACGCCGGTCAGCAGCAGGTCGTGGTGCAGTGCGTCGATGCGGAGCCTCCGCAGGTCGGCGAGGACCTGCCCGTACGCCTTGCCCAGCATCGACAGGTCGTAGCGGCGCCCGGCGAAGTCGCTCAGGCGCAGCGTGTGGTCGTCGTCGAACACGTCGTCGACGTCGACGTACGCCAGCGCGATCGGCTCACCGTGCTCGGGGACGATCGTCAGCGAGTCCTCGGCGAGGTCGACGGACGCCGGGACGGCCTCACCGGGCGCGCCGCCCGGATCGACGACGACCAGCTGTCCGCGATACGCCACGCGCGAGACCGAGCCGGGTTAGGCCTGCGCCAGCAGGTTGTTGCCGCACTCGGGGCAGAACTTGGTCCCCCGCTCGGACTCGGTCCCGCACTTCGCGCAGGCGACGGGAATGGTCAGGGCCTGGCCGCAGTTCTCGCAGAACTTCCCCGACGGCGAGGCCTCGGCCCCGCAGTGGGGACACAGTGCCCGCTGCTTCTGCTCGATGTTGACGTCGGCGATCCAGTTGGCCTCGCCGACCTTGGTCTTGGCCTGCTCCAGGCGCGCGTCGGACTGCATCTTGCCCAGCTCCTGCTCGAGCTTGGGAGCGTCGTCCACGCACATGTTGAACTCGGTGTTCCAGCAGATCTCCTTGCACACCCAGTTCCCGCACCGGTGGCACTGGTTGAACAGCGGCGCGACGTTCTGCACGGCCTCCTGCAGGGCCTTGTCCTTGGCCTGGGACTCCGTCATGTCGTGGAGCGCGTCGGCGCTCTGCTGCGCGCCGTAGAACCGGCCGCCGAGGAGGCCACCGAGGCCGCGCGCGACCTTCGCGCCCATCCCCAGGGGATTGGACTTGAACCCGGACTTGTACCCGTTGCCGCAGCGTTCGCAGAAGAACTCGAACTGGAACCCCGCCTCGGTGGAGTGGTCCTGGTAGTTGTCGGTGAACGGAACGGGCACTGGCACGGCGTCGAACCTCCCTCTCGGTCTCCCTTGGTCGCGGCCAGTGTAGGGGGCGGGCAGGGCCGTTGGGAAGAGATCGCCGAGTGCAGGCTACTCGGTGATCTCGAAGGGGCTGGCCGGTTCGAGGATCTGGACCACGACCGGCGACGCCTCCCGTTTGAACCGCTCCGCCTCGGCCGGGGTCGACACCACGAACCCGTAGTGCATGGGGACCGCGATCTTGGGCGACTGGGCCTTGACCAGCTCTGCGGCCTCCACCGCGTCCATCGTGTACGTGCCGCCGATCGGCACGAACGACACGTCGGCCTTCACGTCCTCGAGCTCCGGGAGGTGATCGGTGTCGCCGGCGTGGTAGTAGGTCGTGCCGCCCAGGTCCAGGAGGTAGCCCACCCAGTTGTTCGCCTGGGGGTGGTTGTCCAGCCGGTCCTCGACGATGTTGTACGCGGGCACCGCCTGGACCTTGATGCCGCCCACCTCCAGGGAGTCCCCCGGGGCGACGGGAGTGACGTCGCCCGACAGCTCGGCCGCGACGTCATGCGGGGCCACGATCTTGGTCGAGCCCTCGCGGACGATCTTCGCGAGGTCGTCGGAGTCGAGATGGTCGAAGTGGGCATGCGTGATGAACACGACGTCTGCCGGCGGGTCGCCGGTCACGTGCCTGGGGTCGATGTAGACGTTGATCCCGTCCCCCCGCCACAGGTAGCCGGACTGCCAGAACCACGTGAACCGGTCGAGCATGGATGCACCCTCCTTCTTCGGGTCGGGCGGCCTCGTGCCGCCCCGGGGCGCCGGCAGGAGGCCGGACGACCGGCCCGTCCGCCTCCCCCGGTAGTCTGGCCCAACTCGGCCGAGATGCGCGACTCGGCAGGACGTCGTCCATGCCTTGCCCCTCCCTGGCTCGGCCCGTACGGTAGGGGCGTCCACGCGAATGGAGGAATTGGTGGGGGTACCCGAGTACTCTCTCGTCCTTCCGGCCTGTGACGAGGCCGAGACCATCCCGGAGCTGATCCGAAGGCTCCGCGACGTGATCGAACGGCTGGACGGCCCCGCCGAGGTCGTCTTCGTGGACGACGGCAGCACGGACGACACCTTCGAGCTGCTCGTCGACGCCACGCGAACGGACCCGCGGTTCCGGGTCGTGCAGCTGTCCCGGAACTTCGGCCATCAGGCGGCGATCACGGCCGGGCTGGACTTCGCCAGGGGCCGGGCAGTCATCATCATGGACGCCGACCTGCAGGATCCCCCGGAGCTCATCCTCGACCTCGCGGCGAAATGGAGGGAGGGCTACGAGGTCGTGTACGCGGTCCGGGAGGACCGGCCCGGGGACTCGGCGTTCAAGCGGGCGACGGCCTCCGTCTTCTACTCGGCTCTGCGCAGGATGTCGGAAACCGACGTCCCGCTGCAGGTGGGGGACTTCCGGCTGGTCGACCGCAAGGCGCTCGAGGCCTTCTTATCGATGCGCGAGTCGAACCGCTACGTCCGCGGGATGTTTGGATGGATCGGCTTTCGCCAGGCCGGGGTGCCCTATCGACGCAACCCCCGCTTCGCCGGTCACAGCAAGTACGGGCTGCGGACGATGTTCAAGTTCGCGCTCGACGGCATGGTGGGGTTCTCCACCGCTCCCCTGCGGGTGGCGCTCAAGCTGGGGTTCGTGCTCGCCGGGCTCGCCTTCCTCGGAGGCGTCGCGGCCATCGTGCTGAAGGTCGTGGGCGCCTACGTCGTCCCGGGATGGGCGTCGTTAATCGTGGCGGTGACCTTCCTCGGAGGCATCCAGCTGTGGATGCTCGGGGTCATGGGCGAGTACGTGTCGCGCATCCAGGACGAGGTCCGGCAGCGGCCTCTGTACATCGTTCGCCAGACGGAGGGGTTCTCCCCACGGGGGGACGCGGGCGCCGGCGAGTCGGCCGCGACCGCACCGGAGGACGTCGGTGTGGCCGGCCCCTCGACCTCCGCCAGTGGGGTCCCGGCGGGCCTGCAGAACAACGAGCAGTGAACTCGACCCGTCATCGACACGGCCCCTCGGAACCCTCCGTGAGCGGCGGGCTCTCGGACTGACGCCGCTCATTCCCACGGACGGGTCCGCGGGTCTCCCCCGCTAGGCTGGCCCGCGATGGCGAGGACGCGCGACCCGGGTGGCGGGCGCGGCCGCCGACCGCGGCGCGGCGCGCGCCCGTCCAGTCCGGAAACCGGCGGGGCGCGCCGGGCGTGGGCCCTGATCCGGCGCAACCGGGACTTCCGGCGGTTCTACGTCGCCCAGCTCATCTCGTTCGCCGGCGACTGGTTCCTGCTGGTGGCGCTGTACGGGCTGGTCCTCGAGGTCACCCACTCGGCGGTGCTGGCCTCCCTGATCCTGGTAGCGGAGCTGGCCCCCCAGTTCCTGGTCGCGCCGATCGGCGGGGCGCTGGCCGACCGGATGAACCGCCAGGTGCTCATGGTCCTGTGCGACCTGGCCCGGGTCGTGCTGTGCCTGGGGTTCCTCCTGGCCGGGCCGGGCTCGATCTGGGTCATCTACCCCCTGCTGGCCGGGATCGCCGTGTTCTCGGCGGCGTTCGAGCCGACCTCCACGGCGGCCGTGCCGAACCTCGTCGACCCCGAGGACCTGGCGACCGCCAACGTGCTGGTGGGCTCGGCGTGGGGAACCATGCTGGCAGTCGGCGCGGGCATCGGCGGCGTGTTCACCGCCCTCGCCGGCCGGGATGCCGCGTACGTGGCCGACTCGGTCTCGTTCCTGCTCTCGGGGGTGCTGCTGGCCTCGGTCCGGCGCCCGTTCTCCGAGGCGCGGGAGCACGCGGAGGAGCATCCGGGATTCCTGGAGGCGACGGCCGAGACCGTGCGCTACGCGCGCTCCGACGGCCGCGTGGTCGCGCTGCTCGCGGTGAAGGGCGGGTTCGGGTTGGCGGGTGGAGTGCTCATCCTGCTGCCGGTCTTCGCGACCGACCTGTTCCACCAGGGCGACACGGGGATCGGGATCCTGTACGGGCTCCGTGGCGTGGGGGCGCTGATCGGGCCGTTCCTGGCCCGGCGGATCGCCGGCGACTCCGAGCGGGGCCTGTTCACCGCCATCGGGGCGTCGCTGGCCTGCTTCGGCGCCTTCTACCTGGTCTTTCCGTTCATGCCGAGCCTGCTGCTGGCCGGGCTGTGCTCGCTCGGCGCGCACCTGGGCGGTGGTGCGCAGTGGACGCTCTCGACCTACGGGCTGCAGTCGATCGTGCCCGACCGGATCCGGGGAAGGGTCTTCGCCTTCGACTTTGCCCTGGTCACCCTCACGATCATGGCCTCGAACCTCGTGAGCGGGTGGGCGGCCGAGGCGCTCGGCCCGCACCACGCGATGCTGGCGTTCGCCGGGGTCGGCCTGCTGTACGCCGTGGGCTGGTGGCTCGGGACCCGCGGCGTCCGCCGCGCGCCGGCCTGACCCCACGACACGGCCCCCGCCAACGCCGGCGCGGGGGCCGTGGTCGCGTTGTGGAAGCTGGTCAGCCGGTGAAGCCGCCTCCTCCGCCCTGCGGTGGCGCCGGCGGCGGTTCGGCGGGCGGGGGCTGCTGCGGCGGCGCCTGGGGCACCGGGGCGGGAGCCGTGCTCGCGCCGCCGGCGCCGCCGCCGACCGCTCCGCCGCCCGCGGGCTGGGCGAACGACACGCCGGGCGTGCCGGCCGCGAAGCTCACCTGGGGCGCGCCCGCGTCGCGGATCTGGTCCGGGATCTCGAAGAACTCCTCCTCCTTGAAGTGGAACATGGAGGCGATGGTGTTCGACGGGAACGACTGCACCCGCCGGTTGTAGTCCTGCACGTTGTTGTTGTAGAAGCGCCGGCTGGTCTGGATGCGGTCCTCCGTGTTCGACAGCTCGGCCTGCAGCTGCTGGAAGTTCTCGGTTGCGCGCAGCTGCGGGTAGTTCTCGGCGACCGCGAACAGCCGGCCCAGGGCGGCCACGAACGGGCCCTCGGCGGCGGCCTGCGTGGCCGGCGACTGCCCGCTGGTCGCGGCGGCCGCCGCGCGCGTCCGGGCGACCTCCTCGAACACCTCGCGCTCGTGGGCGGCGTAGCCCTTCACCGTCTCGACGAGGTTCGGGATCAGGTCGTACCGACGCCGCAGCTCGGTGTCGATGTTCGCGAACGCGTTGCGGATCTGGTTCCGCTGGCTCACGAACCGGTTGTAGGAGAGGACCCCGGCCAGCAGCAGCAAGACCACGATCCCCAGGACGATCCACAGGACGATCACGTCATCATCCTTTCCCTCGGGGCGCTCGGAGCGTCGTTCGTCATCGACCGAACCCTATCGAAACTCCACCGCCAAGCACAGGGTCAGGGCAGGAAGGTTCCCGCCGGCCCCGGCGGGGAAGGTGGAGGAACCGGCGGCGCCTGCGTCGGTCCGGCCGGCGGCGCGCCGTACAGCGCGGCTGCCCTCGCGGGGTCGCCGTACAGGCTGTAGGCCACCCGCGGCACGTGATCCACGTACGCCTTCAGGGTCCCGAGCAGCGGCGTGAGCTCGAGCGGCTTGATCCGCTTGCAGTACGTCAGCACGTACGGCCCGTTCATCTCGAATGCGTAGCGCTCGCCCGACTCCAGCAACCACTGCATCATCCGGGCGTCGATCACGTCGTTGGCGAACTTCCGGTCCTTGGACTTGACGTTGAACTCGCGGTTGAACCGCTCGGATTCGAACTCGATGTCCCGCAGGCCGACATGGTCGGCGAACCGCGTGAAGATGCTCTCCCGGGTCACCGACAGCGGCGCGGACGACATCGGGATCTGGGTCACCACGCACGAGAAGTGCGAGTACGACTTGCTCGTGTGCCCCTCGGAGTCGGTGCTCTCCTCGTAGTACCAGTAGTCGAACTCACGCAGATCGAGCCCCTGCCAGCCGCCCCACAGCACGTTCTCGGTCCCGCGCCCGTCGCCCTTGTCGAAGAGCCCGAACGGCAGCGCAAGGCAGTTGAACGTGTCCTGGGCGGAGTACTGGAGGCCGAGCTGTTTGGCCGCGATGGCCAGCTCCTCGCGGCGCTTCTTCTTCGCGTACCACGAGTACCAGATGAACAGGCCGATCAGCGCGGCGACGACGACACCGATGAGGGCCTCCACGCGCGCAGCATGCCAGACGCCCTGGCCGATGACCAGGGACATATCGGTCATCCCGAACGGACGAGTGGCGCGACCTCGTTGGCCAGCCGCTCGCGCTGGCCGGCGGGGTCCGGGCCGGCCGGCCAGAGGTTCAGGGCAGTGAAGCCGATGGCGAGGAACGCCCGCAGCTGCTCGGCGCACCGGTCGGGAGGGCCGCTCACGACGTACGGCCGGGGGTCCTCCCGTTCGTCGACCCGGATGCCCAAGTTGTAGGCGTAGGTCAGCCCGGCGGGGTCGCGTCCGGCCTCCTCCGCCGCCCCGCGAACGCGGTCGATCATGGCCGGGGCTCGGTCGGGCGGCGCAAAGCGAAACGACGGGATCCAGCCGTCCGCGAGCTTCCCGGTCACCGCCAGCGAGCGGTTGCCGTACGAGCCGGTCCAGATGGAGATCGCATGGTCCGGCTTCGGTTCCATCTCGGCCGCCTCGATGCGGAAGTGCCTGCCGTGGAACGTGAACGAGCGCTCGGTCCACAATCCTCGGAGGATCCGGATGGCCTCCTCCATCGCATCGACCTTGTCGCGAGGCTCCCGGACCTCAAGTCCGAAGGCGCGGGACTCGGAGTCTGAGCCGCCGCCCCCGATGCCCAGGATGAGCCGCCCGCCGGACAGCCGGTCGAAGGTCTCGGCCATCTTCGCCAGCACCGCCGGGTGGCGATACGGCAGGCCCAGCACGTCGGTGACGATCCGGACCCGGGACGTGCGGGCGGCGACCCAGGCCAGCATCGTCCACGTCTCGAACGAGGGATGCGTGCCGGCCAGGTGGTCGGAGCAGGACACGAAGTCGAACCCGAGCTCCTCGGCGTGCCGCGCGACGGCGATCGGGTCCGCGCCCGGCAGGGCCGACAGGGACACGTTGACCCCCAACAGCGGCGCGCTCACGGCGAACGGTCCGACGGGCCTCGCCCCTACAGGTCCGCGACCTTGGGGACCACCTCGCGGCCGACGATCTCGATGGGCTCGATGTACTGGACGCCACGCATCCCGCCGATCGCGCCCTGCGCCCCCGCCTGGGCCAGCCCGCCGAGCTCGTCGATCATCTGCGGGACCCGCACGCCGTCCCGGCCCGGGTCGAGCCGGTAGTAGACGGTCTTCCAGATCTCGTCGTAGTCGCGGCCCTCGCGCTCGCAGTGCTCCCGCAGCACGGCGAGCTTGTGCCGGACCGTAGCGGCGTCGCCGAACAGGTTGCAGTCGGCGTAGCGCGCCACCAGCCGGAGCGTCACCTTCTCGCCGCTGCCGCCGATCATGATCTTCGGCCGGGGGCGCTGGAGCGCCCGGGGCTGGTTGATCGTCTCCGCAAGGCGGTAGTGCTTGCCCTCGAAGGGGCCCTCGTCCTCGCTCCACATCTGGAGGTGGATCCGAATGGTCTCCTCCAGCCGCTCGAACCGCTCTCGCACCGGAGGGAACTGGACGCCGAGGCCGGCGTGCTCGTGCTGGTTCCACGCGGCGCCGATGCCGAGCCACGCCCGGCCGCCCGACAGCACGTCGAGCGTCGTGACGATCTTGGCCAGGATGCCGGGGTGCCGGTAGGTCACGCCGGTCACCAGCGTCCCCAGGTCCAGCCGCGAGGTCCGGCCGGCCAGGAACCCCAGCGCCGTGTAGGCCTCGAGCATGGGCTGGCGCACGTCGCCGACGCCGGGGATCTGGAAGAAGTGGTCCATGACCCACATCGAATGGAGCCCCGACGCGTCGGCGCCCTCGGCGATGCGGGCCAGCGTGGGGCCGATCTCCGCGTCGTCTCCCCACGTGAACGACGGGACCTGCAATCCGATGTCCATGGCGGTCGCTCCTGAGTCGTTCCGGGGGGCGGCCCCGACACCCTACGACCGGAGGCGACCGACAGCGACGCGGCCGGAAGGTGCCGCGCCCGCCCGCGTTGCAGGGCGACGGGCGCGCGTGGACGTGCTCTCGGGACTAGGCGCCCGTGACCGGGCCCTCCGCCCGGACCTTCTGGACGGCGACCAGCGCCTCCTGGAGGTCCTTCAGCCACTCGCCCTGCTTCTCGGCGACCAGCTTGACGCACCAGGCCAGCGCGTGGCTCCTGCTGCGGGCCACGCCGGCGTCGACCAGCGTGTCGAGCACGTCGCGCTCCGGCATCCGCAGCCGCGTCATCACCGGGATCGACAGCGTGGTGAACAGGTGCCGCTCGCCGCCGATCTCGACGCCCCACGCGACCTTGCGGCCGTACCGCCGCTCGCCCTCCCGGGCGATTCGCATGCGCTGCTCCCGGGTGTCCTCCCGGAACTGCTTCACGCGGCCCTCGCGCGCCGCCTCAGTGGCTGCCTCGCTGGCGCCCTCTCCCGCCTCGGCGTCAGAGAGCGTCCCGACCACGAGGATCTCCTCCCGGTCGTAGCTCACCTCGGGCGCCCCGGTGAACCACCCCTCGGGGATCCGGCCCGCAAACCACCCGCTCAGCTTGTCGTCTTGTTCGGCCATCTCGCACCTCCGCCTCTTCCCTGGTAATTACTAGATTACAACGTTTCATCACCAGGGTCCATGCCGAACGAGGGGCTGACGGGGGCAAGGTTGACATATTGATGCAGATCCATTACATCAAGATGTATGAGGACGACGGTGAGCCTCGACAACGACCTCTTGAGGCAGGCGAAGCAGATGGCGGCGGCGACCGGGCGCACCCTGAACGCCGTCATCGAAGATGCCCTGCGGCAGGCTCTCGCCCGTTCCGGCGAGTCGGGCGAGCGGCCACCCGTGGAGATCACCACGTTCCGCGGGAATGGCGTTCAGCCAGGTGTCGACCTCGACGACTCGGCGGCCCTCCTGGAAGTCATGGAATCGGGCCCGTGATCCTGCCGGACGTCAACGTCCTGGTCTACGCCCACAGGGAGGATGCACCGGGCCATCCCGAGCACCTCGCGTGGCTGAAGCAGACGCTCGATTCCGACGCGCCCTACGGCTTCTCGGAGCTCGTGCTCTCGGGATTCATCAGGGTGGTGACGCATCCCCGCGTCTTCACGGTGCCGACGCCGATCGCGAAGGCGCTGCAGTTCGCGGGGGAGGTCCGGCAGCGCCCGAACGCGGTGCCGATCTCGGCAGGACCGAGGCACTGGGCCATCTTCGCGCGCCTGTGCGGATCGACGGCGGTCCGCGGCAACCTGGTGCCGGATGCCTACCTCGCGGCGCTCGCCATCGAGTCGGGATCCGAATGGATCACCACCGATCGCGACTACGCCAGGTTCCCCGGCCTGAAGTGGCGGCATCCGCTGGGCGATCGCTGACAAGGGGCCGGCAGGGGGCCGCGGCGGGCACCGCGGCCGGGTGGCCCAGACTCACCGTCGCCCATCTGACCGGCTCGACCTCGGGACCCTCACTCCATACCGTTTGCCCCGAATTGGCCTCGGACCGATCGGATACCCGGTTCGCCGCGCCTGGCCGACGGAGGAGAGGAGCACGTCGTGCGAGCTTCACCGTTCCTGCGTGCATCAGGGCGTTCTCGGCCCTGACCATCGGGATGTTCGTGGCTGTCGCCCCCTGGTCGGCAACCGCTGCCCATGCGGCCGTCACGTCGGCCACGTTCTCCGGCTCGACGCTGACGGTCGTCGCCGACGGGGGCGACGACGACATCTCGCTGCGCCACGACGGGCTCGGGACGATCGAGCTCCTCGACCACGGCGCCCCCGTAGCGATCGCCGGCGGGCCGGCGACGCTCACGAACACCGACACCATCAGCATCGACGCCGGCGGCGGGACCGACCGGGTGACCCACCTTCGACGCCGCCGCAGCTCTACGGTGGTCCGGGGAACGACACCATCACCGGCCAGCAGGGCAACGACACGATCCAGGGAGGCAGCGGGGTCGACACGATCGACGGCGGCCTCGACAACGACCACATCCTCGGCGGTACGCAGGGGGACACGATCACGGGAGGGGACGGGTCCGACTTCCTGAACGGGGGGTTGAACGACACGCTGCACGGCACCGACGGGACGGGCGGCAACGACATCCTGGACGGCAGGGGTGGGACGGACACGTGCGACGCCGACGTCGGCGACACGGTCCGGAACTGCGAATAGGCCTCGGCCGGCGGCACCCCGGCGGGGCCGCTACCGGACCGCGGATGCTTCGGTCACCCGAAACGCCAATCCGGCCACGCCGCGGTCGATCTCGACGTGGTCGCCGTCCCGGACCTCTCCGGCCAGTAGCCGCATGGCCAGCACGTCCTGGACCTCGCGCTGGATGAGGCGCTTCAGCGGCCGGGCGCCGTACGCGGGGTCGAACCCCTTGTCGGTGAGGTAGCTCCTGGCCGCCGGCGTGAGCTCGACCGTCAGCCGGCGCGCCGCCAGCCGCTCCTGGAGCAGCCGGACCTGGATGTCGACGATCTGCGCGATCTCGTCCCGGCCGAGCGGCTGGAACACCACGATCTCGTCGACCCTGTTCAGAAACTCCGGCCGGAACGTCGCGCGGACCTCCGCCATGACCTTCTCCTCGCGCTCCTCCGCCCCAGCGGTGAGGTCGGAGAACACGTAGGACCCCAGGTTCGAGGTCATGATCACCACGGTGTTCCGGAAGTCGACCGTTCGGCCCTGGCCGTCGGTCAGGCGGCCCTCGTCGAGCAGCTGTAGCAGGACGTTGAACACGTCCTGGTGGGCCTTCTCGATCTCGTCGAGCAGGACCACGCTGTACGGGCGCCGGCGGATCGCCTCCGTGAGCTGGCCGCCCTCGTCGTAGCCGACGTAGCCGGGCGGGGCGCCGATCAGCCGGCTGACCGCCTGGCGCTCCTGGTACTCGCTCATGTCGATGCGGATCACCGCGCGCTCGTCGTCGAACAGGAAGTCGGCGAGCGACCGGGCCAGCTCGGTCTTCCCCACCCCGGTGGGGCCGAGGAAGATGAACGAGCCGATCGGCTTGTTCGGGTCGGACAGCCCGGCGCGCGCCCTCCGGATGGCGTTGGCGACCGCGGCGACGGCCTCGTCCTGGTCGACCATCCGCTCGTGGACGGCGTCCTCCATCCGGACGAGCTTCTGCATCTCGCCTTCCATCAGGCGGCTGACCGGGATGCCCGTCCACTTGGAGACGACCTCCGCGACGTCCTCCTCGTCGACCTCCTCCTTCAGCATCTTCTTGTCGGCCTGCAGCTCTGCGAGCGCGGCGTTCTCGGCCTCCATGTCCTTCTGGAGCTCGATGAACCGGCCGTAGCGCAGCTCGGCGGCTCGCTCGAGGTCCCCGTCGCGCTCGGCCAGCTCGGCCTGCGACCGGGCGTGCTCGATCTCGGAGTTCAGCGAGCGGATGCGGTCGATGTGCTCCTTCTCGCGCTGCCAGTGGGCCTTCATGCCGGCGCTGCGCTCCTGGAGGTCGGCCAGCTCGCGCTCGAGCTTCTCGAGTCGCTCCTTCGACGCGTCGTCCTTCTCCTTGCGCAGCGCGGCCCGTTCGATCTCGAGCTGCTTGATCCGCCGTTCGACCTCGTCGATCTCCACGGGCATGGAGTCGATCTCGATGCGCAGCCGCGACGCGGCCTCGTCGATGAGGTCGATGGCCTTGTCCGGCAGGAACCGGCCGCTGACGTAGCGGTGCGACAGCATGGCGGCGGCGACCAGGGCGGTGTCCTGGATGCGGACGCCGTGGTGGACCTCGTACCGCTCCTTCAGGCCGCGCAGGATCGCGATGGTGTCTTCCACGGAGGGCTCGCCGACGAACACCGGCTGGAACCGCCGCTCCAGCGCGGGGTCCTTCTCGACGTGCTTGCGGTACTCGTCGAGCGTGGTCGCGCCGATCGCCCGCAGCTCGCCACGCGCGAGCATCGGCTTCAGCATGTTGCCGGCGTCCATCGCGCCCTCGGCCGCGCCGGCGCCCACGACCGTGTGCAGCTCGTCGATGAACGTGATGATCTCGCCGCCGCTCTCCGCGATCTCCTTCAGCACGGCCTTCAGGCGCTCCTCGAACTCGCCGCGGTATTTCGCGCCGGCCACCATGGAGCCGAGGTCGAGCGCCACCACCCGCTTGCCCTTCAGGCCCTCGGGCACGTCGCCCGCCACGATGCGCTGGGCCAGGCCCTCGACGATCGCCGTCTTGCCGACGCCGGGCTCGCCGATCAGCACGGGGTTGTTCTTCGTGCGCCTCGACAGAACCTGGATCACGCGCCGGATCTCGTCGTCGCGGCCGATGACCGGGTCGAGCTTGCCGGAGCGGGCGAGCTCGGTGAGGTCGCGGCCGTACCGCTCCAGGGCCTGGTACTTCTCCTCCGGGTTCTGGTCGGTCACGCGCTGGCGGCCGCGGACCTCGGCCAGGGCCTGCAGCACCGCGTCCCGGGTCAGGCCGGCTTCGCCCAGGATCCGTCCCGCCGTGGACGCCGTCCCGTCGAGCATCGCCAGCAGCAGGTGCTCGGTCGAGAGGTACTCGTCGGTCATCGACTGGGCCTCGCGCCACGCTCGGTCGAGCAGCTGAACGGTGGCCGGCGCGAGCCGGGGCTCGGCGGCCGCCCCCGGGCTGGCGTAGACCTTGGGCAGCCGGTCGACGGCATCGGCGACCCGGTCCCGGACCGTGCGCGGGGACACGCCGAGCCGGTGCAGCAGCGGGAAGATCACGCCCTCGGGGTCGCCGAGCAGCGCCAGCAGCACGTGTTCGGGCTCGATGGCCTGCTGGTCGCGCGCGGCAGCCTGCGTCCGCGCCGCCTCCAGCGCGGCCTGGGTCTTCAGGGTGAACGTATTGGGGTCCATGTCGTCGTCGTGTTCCTCGTCTCGTCGGTGGTCGTGTTCCTGGTCTAGCCCGTCGTCGTCGTCCCGGCGGCCTCGCGGTCGCGAAGCGCCGTCCAGTCGTCCTTCGTGATGGCGTACAGGGCGTAGTCCCGTCGTCCGTCCCCGACGGGCATGTACGACCGGAGCGCGCCCTCCATGCAGAAGCCGCACCGCTCCGCGACCGTGCGCATCGCGGCGTTCTCCAGGTCGGTGGAGAGCGAGACGCGCTGCGCGCCCTCGTCGCCGAACAGCCGGTCGCACAGCAGGACCAGGGCCTCGCGCCCGTACCCTCGGCCCCGATCGGCCCGGGAGAACAGCGTGATGCCGACCTCCCACACGCCGGGGGGCAGGGCCCACTTCGGATGGCGGGCGTCGATCTCGCCGATCAGCCGGCCATCGGCCTCGACGGCGAGGTCGATGCGCCCGTCGGACATCGAGCCACGGGCCTCGACCCGCCGTCGCAGCTCGTGCCGGGGTGGCGGGCCGAGCGGCAGCCAGTCCCGAGCGTCGTCGGAGGACATGGCCGACTCCATCGCGTCGACCTCCGCGGCCCGGTACGGGCGCAGGACCACGCGCCGGCCGCGCCGGACCACCCGCGCGGTCGCCCTCATGGCCTCCCCCACGGCAGCGGCCGGTACGCCGACCGCAGCACGAGCGCCCGGGCGTCCCGGTCGCGCTCCGCCCGGCGGCGAGCGGCCTCCTCGGCCTCGAGCCGGGCCTGCTCGGCCGCCTCCCGCGCCCGCCGGCGCTGGCGCTGCATCTCGTTCGACAGCTCCTCGACGGTGCGCCGCAGCTCATCGAGCTGGCGCTCCATCTCCACGATCATCTTCACGCCGGCCAGGTTGATGCCGTGCTCCTGCGTGAGCTCCTGGATGGACCGGAGGAGCTCGATGTCGCGCTCCGAATAGCGCCGCGTGTTGCCCGCGGTCCGCGACGGCCGCAGCAGTCCCTTGCGCTCGTAGATGCGGAGCGTCTGCGGGTGCACCCCGGCGAGCTCGGCGGCCACGCTGATGATGTAGACCCCTCGCTCCTCCGGTTCCCGCTGCTCCTTCGCCACGACTCCTCCTTCCGCCTACTGCACGCCGAGGGGCCGCCGCGGCGACTCCCGCTCGGTCTCCTGGAACCGGCGCAGCAGGTCCTTCTGCTCCCGCGACAGCTTGTGCGGCACGTCGACCTTCACCGTCACGAGGAGGTCGCCGCTGCCCGACCGCGCCGGCGCGCCCTTGCCCCGGACCCGGAACGTCTTGCCCGAGGGCGTCCCCGCCGGGACCTTCAGCGTGACCGGGCCGTTCAGCGTGGGGACCTCGACGTTCGCCCCGAGGGCGGCTTCCGAGAACGTGACCGGCAGTTCGACCAGGAGGTCGCTCCCCTGGCGGCGGAACACCCGGTGGGGCTGCACCCGCACGACCACGTACAGGTCGCCGGGCCGGCCGCCCATCCGCGGCGCCTCGCCCCGCCCGGCCAACCGGATCCGCGCGCCGTCCTTGACGCCCGCCGGCACCTTGACCTGGAACTCCCGGGTGGCCTGGACATGCCCGGACCCGCGGCAGGTGTGGCAGGGATGCTCGACGATGGTTCCTGCCCCCGCGCAGCGCGGGCAGGTCTGGGCCATCTGAAACAGGCCTTGGTTCACCGACACCTGGCCGGAGCCGCCGCATTGCGGACACGTGATCGGGCTGGTCCCGGGCTCGGCTCCGGTCCCGCCGCACGTCTTGCACGGAGCGGCGCCCCGGATCTTGACGGGAATGTTCGCGCCCTCCATCGCCTGCTCGAACGACACCCGCACCTCGGTCTCGAGGTCGGCCCCCCGGGCGGCGGCCTGCCGCCGCGCGCCGCGGTCCCGGCCGCCCATGCCGCCGAACAGCCCCCCGAACAGGTCGCCCAGGTCACCGATGTCGCCGAAGTTCTCGACGCGGACGCGGGCGCCGCCGGGGAACCCGCCGGATCCGCCCCCGGCGCCGCCGCCGAAGAACCCGCCGGATCCCACCATGTCCCGGACCCGGTCGTATTCCTTGCGCTTCTCGGCGTCGCCGACGACGTCGTAGGCCGAGGACACGTCCTTGAACCTCGCCTCGGCATCGGCGTTCCCGGGGTTGGCGTCGGGGTGATGCTGCTGCGCGAGCTTGCGGTACGCCTTCTTGATGTCCGCCTGGCTGGCGTTCTTGGGCACACCGAGGACCTGGTAGTAGTCCTTCTCGAGCCACTCGCGGCGGACGTCGCCGTTCACCGCCGCCTCACTTCCTCGTCACGCGGACGCCGGCCGGGCGCAGGACCCGGCCCTTCAGCGTGTAGCCCTGGCGGAACACGTCCTCGACAACGAGCTCGCCGTCGCCCTCCCCCTCGGCGTGCATCAGGGCCTCGTGCATCTCGGGGTCGAAGGGCTTGCCCTCGGCGTCGATCCGCCGAAGGCCCTCCGCCTCGAGGATGTCCCGCAGCTTCGCGTAGACCAGCTCGACGCCGCGCAGGAACTGCTCGAGGTCGGGGGTCCGTTCCGCCGCCATCAGCGCGAGGTCGAACTCGTCGAGGACCTCCAAGAGGCGGCGCATGATCGGCTCCGACGCTCGCTCCAGGGTGCTCGTCTGCTCGCGCATCGTCCGCTTGCGGAAGTTGTCGAACTCGGCCTGGAGGCGCTGGAGGTGGTCGCGGTATTCGTCGGCCTGGGCTTGGGCGCGGTTCAAGTCGTTCGTCCCGGCGGGGTGGCCGGGGTCGACGCCGGCGCCAGGGGGCGCTTCGCTCCTGCGACCTTCGGTCGCAGAGCCCCCGGCACCGTCGCCGGCCCCGTCCATGCTCGAGGGATCGCCGTTGTGCCTCGCAGAACCTGGACCGCTGGTGGCCGGGTCCTGTTCGGGCGCGTCTTCTGGGCGGACTCGGCGTTTGTCGGTCACTCGGACCTTGGGGCGGGGACGGGCGTCGCCGAAGGCGGGCGCGTCCGAGCGGTCCTGCTTGTTGGTACCAGGGTCGTCGTGGTCGGTCATGTCGTGGCCTTGGCAAATCGGGGATTCAGCTCGTTGTGGATCGATGGGAGATCGCGGAACGGAGTCCGGGTGGGCGTCGGCATTTACGACGCTTCTCCCTCGTCCACGATCTCGCCCTCGACGACGTCGTCCGGGGATTCGGTGTCGCCCCCAGCAGGAGCGTCGCCGGACGGGCCCTCGGTGCCGGACTGCTGGCCTCCCTCGGGCTGCTGGGCCTGGTACATGGCCGGGCCGACCTTCTGGTAGGCCTCCATAAGGCGGTCGGCGGCGGCCTTGATGGCCTCGGCGTCGTCGCCCTTGAGCGCCTCCTTCACCTCGTCGTTCGCCTTGACGAGGTCGTCCTTCTCCCCGCCGGGGATCTTGTCCCCGTACTCGGAGAGCGCCTTGTCGACCTGGTAGGACAGGTTGTCCGCATTGTTCCGGGCCTCGGCGACCTCGCGCCGCTTGCGGTCCTCGTCGGCGAACTTCTCCGCCTCGACGACCATGCGGTCGATCTCGTCCTTGCCGAGGGCCGTGCCGCCGGTGATCGTCATTGCCTGCTCCTTGCCGGTGGCGAGGTCCTTGGCCGAGACATTCACGATGCCGTTCGCGTCGATGTCGAACGCCACCTCGATCTGGGGGACGCCCCGCGGCGCCGGCGGGATGCCCATCAGCTGGAACTGGCCCAGCGAGCGGACGCCCGGCGAGTGAACGGTCTGCGCCTCGCCCTGCAGGATGTGGATCTCGACCTGCATCTGGTTGTCGTCCGCGGTGGTGAACACCTCGCTCTTGCGCGTCGGGATCGTGGTGTTGCGCTCGATGAGCCGGGTGAAGATCCCGCCCTTGGTCTCGACGCCGAGCGTCAGCGGCGTGACGTCGAGGAGCAGGATGTCCTTCACGTCGCCCTTCAGCACCCCGGCCTGGATTGCCGCGCCCACCGCGACGACCTCGTCGGGGTTCACGCCCTTGTGCGGGTCCTTGCCGCCGGTGAGCTTGCGGACGAGGTCCAGGGTCATCGGCATCCGCGTGGCGCCGCCGACCAGGATCACATGGTCGATCTCTGAGAGGTCCTTCCCCCAGTCCTTGACGGCCTGCTCGAAGGGGCCCTTGCACCGGTCGACGAGGTCCGCGGTCATGCGCTCGAACTCCGCGCGGGTGAGCCTGGCCTCGAGGTGCAGCGGCGACATCGTCCCGTCGTCGGACTTCGTCGCGGTGACGAACGGCAGGTTGATCGTGGTCTCGGTGACCTGGGACAGCTCGATCTTCGCCTTCTCGGCGGCCTCCTTGAGGCGCTGCATGGCCATGCGGTCGCCGGAGATGTCGACACTGTTCGCCTTCTTGAACTCCGCGACCAGCCAGTCGATGACCCGCTGGTCCCAGTCGTCGCCGCCGAGGTGGGTGTCGCCGTGGGTGGACTTGACCTCGAACACGCCGTCGCCGATCTCCAGCAGCGAGACGTCGAACGTGCCGCCGCCGAGGTCGAACACGGGAACGGTCTGGTCCTTGCCGCCCTTGTCCAGTCCGTAGGCCAGCGCGGCGGCCGTGGGCTCGTTGATGATCCGGAGCACCTCGAGCCCGGCGATCTGGCCCGCCTCCTTGGTGGCCTGGCGCTGCGAGTCGTCGAAGTACGCGGGGACGGTGACCACGGCCTGGGTCACCTTGTCGCCGAGGTAGGACTCGGCGTCACGCTTCAGCTTGCCGAGAATCTGGGCCGAGATCTCCTGCGGCGTCCACTTCTTGCCGTCGACCTCGAGCGACCAGTCCTTCTCTCCCATGTGGCGCTTGATGGAGCGCACCGTCCGGTCGGGGTTCGTGATGGCCTGGCGCTTGGCGACCTCGCCCACCAGGATCTCCCCGTTCTTGGAGTAGCCGACGACCGACGGAGTGGTCCGCGACCCCTCCGAGTTCGGGATGACCGTGGGCTCCCCGCCTTCGAGCACCGCGACGACGGAGTTCGTGGTGCCGAGATCGATTCCAACCGCTCGTGCCATGTGGATCGCTCCTCCCATTCAGGAAACTTGACAATGCTGATGTTAAGAATGCTAGACGACACTGTCAACGCCCGGCCGTCGAGAGGCATTCCCTCCGATGGCGCCGAAACGACTCTGATCGTGGCGGGCACCTCGCCGGGGCGTGTGGCGAAACCTACCGGTGGGTAGGATGCGCCCTGGAGCGGGCCGAACCTAGACTCTTCTGACCCCTTCGAGGAGGCGTTGCGTGGTCGGGACCATCGTGCTCGTCGTGGTGCTCGCGGCCGCTGCGGGCATCTTCGTGCGGCGGGCCTGGCTGCTGTACCGGCTGGTGCGACTGGGCCAGCCCGTCGACCGGTTCGACGACATCCCGAAGCGCGTGGAGTACGAGGCGACGGTGGTCCTCGGCCAGCGCAAGCTCCTCCAGCGCGCCCTCCCCGGGATCATGCACGCCTTCATCTTCTGGGGATTCCTGGTCCTGCTGACCACCATCGTCGAGGCCATCGGGCAGATCGTCGACCGCTCCTTCACGCTGCCGCTGATCGGCGACACCGCCGCGCTGAACTTCATCCAGGACCTCTTCGCGGGCCTCGTCCTCGTGGGCCTGGCCATTGCGGTGTACATCAGGAAGATCCAGCGGCCGGACCGGTTCAAGGGCTCGCACCTGCGGGAGGCCGACTACATCCTGATCTGGATCGCGCTGATCATCGTCACGCTGTTCGGCATCAAGTCGACGGCCATCGCGATCGCCGGAGGAGGCGGCGGGAACCAGGACTGGCACTTCATCTCCAACGCGCTGACCGGCCTGTGGGGCGGGCTGTCGACCACGGCGCTCGAGACCGTCAACTACTCGTTCCTGTGGGCCCACGTCGTGCTGGTCTTTTCGTTCCTCGTGTACATCCCGTACTCGAAGCACCTCCACATCGTGACCAGCTCGATCAACGTGTTCTTCTCGAACACCAAGCCCCGGGGGACGCTCCGGCCGGTGAAGATCGACATGGAGGCGCTCGAGACCTCCGACGAGATGCCCGTGCTCGGCGCCGCGTCGCTCGAGGACCTCACGTGGAAGGAGGCCCTCGACCTCTACACGTGCACCGAGTGTGGGCGGTGCCAGAGCGTCTGCCCCGCGTGGAACACCGGCAAGCCCCTGTCGCCGAAGCTGCTGATCATGAACCTGCGCGACCACCTGTTCGAGCAGGGCCCGAAGATCCTCGCGGCCCAGAAGGCCGGCGAGGAATACGAGACGGTCCCGCTGAACCCGGACGTGGTCGAGGACGAGGTCGTGTGGGACTGCGTCACGTGCGGCGCGTGCATGCAGGAGTGCCCGGTGAACATCGAGCACATCGACCACATCGTCGACATGCGGCGGAACCTGGTGATGGCCGAGTCGCGGTTCCCCGCCGAGGCCGGGACGCTCCTTCGGAACATCGAGAACGCCAGCAACCCGTGGGGCATGCAGCAGGGGACCCGCGGCGACTGGGCGAACGGCCTGGACTTCGAGGTCCCGAGGGTGAACGGCACGGCGCCCGAGTACCTGTACTGGGTGGGGTGCGCGGGGTCGTTCGACGAGCGGGCCCGCAAGATCGCCCAGGCCGTGGCGCGGGTGCTGCACACGGCCGGCGTGCAGTTCGCGATCCTCGGGCCCGAGGAGCTGTGCAACGGGGACCCCGCCCGGCGCATCGGCAACGAGTACCTGTTCCAGACGCTCGCCGAGCAGAACGTGGAGACGATGAACTCGAAGGGCGTGCGGAAGATCGTCGTCAACTGCCCGCACTGCTTCAACACGCTGCGCAACGAGTACCCGCAGTACGGCGGGAGCTACGAGGTGATCCACCACACGCAACTGTTCGCCCGGCTCATCGACGAGGGCCGGCTGCGCCCTTCCGAAGAGGTCCAGGCCCTGCTCACGTACCACGACCCGTGCTACCTGGGCCGGCACAACTCCGAGTACGACGCGCCGCGGAAGGTGCTCGACGCCGTGCCCGGCGTGACGACCGTGGAGATGCACCGGCACCGGGAGCGGGCGTTCTGCTGCGGTGCGGGCGGGGCGCGGATGTGGATGGAGGAGCACCTCGGCAAGCGCATCAACAGCGAGCGCACCGAGGAGGCCATCTCCACCGGCGCCGATACCATGGGTGTGGCGTGCCCCTACTGCCTGATCATGCTCGACGACGGCGCCAAGGCGAAGGGGGGCGAGATGCGGGTGCTCGACGTCGCCCAGATCCTCGATCGGGCGCTCCCGGGGCCGGCGGAGTCGCCCCGGACGCCCACGTCCTCGGAACCGCCCGGCGGCTGAGTACGGCTCGCGGCAGCGGCGCTCAAGCCGGAGGCCGTTCCCGCCGATGACATTCCTAGGTCCATCGGACGACATCCTGTGGTTCGGACCGGGGCCGGCGGCGTCGGACAGGGGACGGATCGCCGCCGTCCCCGTGTCCGAACTGCGCGAACGGGGAGAGAAGATGATGCTTGCAGGGCCCGGCAACGCGGGTGAGAATGCCCCGCTACGCCCGGTTCACCGATCCGGTCGCCGGTCCGGCGCCGCCTCGGACGTCCCGAGGGATCCAGCGATCCCCCGATCGGCCGAGGGGCCCATCCGGCGGGGACGCTCGCGTGGCGGGTCCTCAGGGGCAGGGACGCGGTCGCCTTGGCCGCGTCGAGGGACCCGACACGAGCGCCGTCCGGAGGGAGCGTGGACCTGGTGAGTGAGCCGTCCGCCATGCGGGGCTCCTCGTCGCTGGTCGACGAGTGCCGCCGCTTGGGCGAACGCCTGCGCCTGGACGCGGTCGGCGTGGCCGTCGGCCCGGAGGGGCGACAGGTCACGTGGTGGGCGGCCCCCGGCGGCCCACCGCTTCCGTCCCGGCTCGACGACGTCCTGCTCGGGGCGGAGCCAGGGTGGCTGGTGCTCCCGGTGGGATCCGATGCCAGGGTGTTCGCCCGCCCCACCCCCGACACCCCGCCCCGCGCGGCCGAGGTGCTGCGTGCGGTGGCCCCGTCCCTGGTCGCCCGCACCGGCGAGCCTCGCCGCGCGCCGACGACCCTCGAGTCCCCAGATCGGGACGATGCCGACGTCGAGGTCCCCTCGTTCGAAGCCCCCGACAACCGTCCCGTGCTGTGGGAGATCTCCGGGATCACCGGCATCCTCGAGGCCCTGGCTCGCGACACCGGGTTCGAGACCGCGTCGCTGTTCGGGCCCGCCGGCTCGGGGTGGGAGCTCGTGATGCGGGCGGGACCCACGCGGCCCTGGCACGCGGTGCTCGATCCCTCGATGCTCGGTCCGGTCGGCGATGGGATCCGCTACGCCGACGCGAACGACGTCCCGGGCGTGGGACCCCGGCTGGCCGCCCTGGGGTGCGCAAGCGTGGCCGTACTTCCCTCCGAGGGCGGGAGCCGGGTCGTCCTCGATTCCTCCGTTCCGACCACCGACCCGGGGTGGCTGGACCGGGCGCTGCCCCACCTCGCCATGATCCTCGCGGTGGGCGCGGAGCCGGAGCTTGCCACCGCCGACCGGACCGCGCGGGAGATGGCGATGGTCGAGCGCTGCGCCGACGCCACCCGCCGCATCCTCGAGGAACCCGCCAGCACGCCCATCGAGCTCCTGCGGGAGCTGCGCGAGGCCCTCGAGGCCGACGAGCTCTTCCATCTGGTCGAGCGGTCGGGCGACGTCGAGGTGGTGAGCGAGACCCGGTCGGGGTGGCCCCGGCGCATCCCCCGGGAGATCCGCGATACGATGCGCTCCCTGCCCGTGTACGGCCCGGTCGACGAGGCCACCGCCCGCCAGCTGGGGCTGGTGCTCGGCGCCGTGAGCCCCCACCTCACGGCTGCGTTCAGCCGCGAGGCCCCGCCGCAGGAGGCCCTGGTCGCCGGGTGGCGCCGGGGCCCGGGCCTGTCGCAGCCCGCGATGCGAGCGGTCGCGCAGCTCGTCGCCGGCGCTCGGACGGTCATCGAGAGCCGCCAGTCGGCGGTGGACACCATGATGACCAGGGAACGGACCCGGTGGGCGGACGAGATCCACGACGGGCTGACCCAGGCCGTGACCACCGCGGTCCTCGAGCTGGAGGCGATGCAACGCCTCATCCGGGAGGACCCCCGCGCGGCCATCGAGGCCCTCGCCGCGTCGAAATCGGAGATCCGGAAGTCCCTGTCGGAGCTCCGGGCGGTCCTGTTCGATCTCCAACGAGATTCCATCGAGGACTCAAGAAGCGACGAACCCCTTACGAAATATGTCAATGACGTGGTCAAGCGATGGAGACTTCCGGCGAGGGTGACGGTGACGGGCGACCTCCGCGAGGTGCCCAAGCCGCTGCTCGGTGCGGCCTACGTGGTGATCCGTGAGGGGCTCGCCAACGCGGCGAAGCACGCGGGCCCCGGAACAGTCAGCGTCGCGGTGAACGCCGTGCCGGACGAGCTCACGGTCGAGGTGGCCGACACCGGGAGGGGATTCGCCCCCGGCGCCGACGCCCCGATGGACCACGGCCCCGGACACCACTTCGGGCTGGGGATGATGCGCAGGCGCGTGTCCGACGCGGGAGGGACGCTCGACGTCCAGTCCGCGCCCGGCAAGGGAACGAGGCTCGTGGCGCACCTACCGGTTCGAGGGAGCGGAGAATGAAGGTCCTGATCGTCGACGACCACACGCTGGTCCGCCACGGCATCGCGCTGCTGGTGAAGGAGTGCTTCACCGACGCGGAGGTCCGCGAGGCGGGCAGCGCCGACGACGCCATCGACCTGCTGAAGGACGAGACGTTCGACGTCGCGTTGCTCGACGTGCGGATGCCCGACCGCGACGGCCTCGAGCTGCTGCGGGAGATGAAGTCGACCTGGCCCCAGACTCCCGTGCTGATGCTGACCACGTTCGACCATGCGACCTACGTGAAGCAGGCCCTCGCCGACGGCGCCAACGGATACATGCTCAAGGATTCCTCGCCGGAGGATCTGGATCAGGCCATGCGCGTGGCGATCTCGGGCGGCGGCAACGTGTTGTCGGCCCGGGCCATCCGATCGCTGTTCGAGGGGAACGCCGCGAGCGAGCAGGAAAGGGACCACCAGATCCGGCCGGAGAGCCTGACCAAGCGCGAGACCGACATCCTGGCGCTGCTGGCCGAGGGGATGAGCAATCGGGAGATCGCCCGGTCGCTGTTCCTGTCAGAGAAGACCGTGAAGGCCCACCTGGCAGCGGTATTCCGCAAGCTTGGCGTGACGAACCGGACGCAGGCCGCCATGGCCGCGGTGGGCATGGGCATGGGCCCCGGCCGCAAGCCCCCCGCGATCGACGAGGACTCTTTCGGCGAGCCGCGCCAGGCCGCGAGCTGGCGGAACTGACCCGCCCGGGAGAGTGGCTCCCACGTGAGCGAGTCGCCACCCGTCAAGCGGGCCATTCTGTCGGGCCTCACGGGCCTCTTCCGCAGCGGCGAGGACGCCGATCCCGCCGGGGAGACGCCCGAGTCGGACGACGACGTCATGATGGATCCATCCACGGAACCCTTCGAGCCCGTGGACGACCGCACGGACGACGACTCGGTGGAGGTCAGGATGCCGGCCCCGGAACCGGAACTGGAACCCACGACGCTGCCGGTCGTCGTCGCGCGCGACGAGTTCCCCGGGCTGGCCTCCCGCGATCCGCTGGCCCGCCGCCGAGCGCTCGACGTGATCGCCGGGCGGGGGCTCACCGACCATGACGTGCCCGCAGTCGCGGGACTGTTGCAGGACCCCGAGCGGGGGATCCGCGTGGCCGCCCTCGAGGTCCTGACCGCCCGGCCGGAGGCGGTGGACGCGTCCGTGGTGCGGCAGGCGCTGCGCGACCCCTCGGACGAGGTCCGCGCCGCCGCCGTGCGCCTGGCAGCCGCCCGCCCGTCGCGCGACCTCCCGGAGGTGTTCTCGCTGGTTGCGGAGCGCCAGTGGCCGGCCGCCCAGCAGGCCGCGCTGCAGGCGCTTCCCCGCGCGGTTGCCTCGTTCGGCATCGGGGCCGAGGAGCTGGACGCGATGCTGGACGCCCTTGCGGCCATGGAGTCCGATCCCGGTCCAACGGAGCACGGTGGCCTGGCCGCGATGGCCGCCTCGGTGGGACGGGCTCGACTGGCGGCGGCCCTCGAGGTTCCCGGCACGAGACGCGTCGGCGCCGCCCGGTTGGTTCTGCAGGACGGCTCGGCGGCCTCGCTGCGCGAGCTGGCCGGGCATGCGGACGACCCCGATCTCGACTTGGCCCGGCTGGGCCGCGCGGCCGCCGACCGGCTGGCTGCAGCAGGCGTCGACGAGGCATTCGAGGATTCCGAGGCGGACGGGGCGGACGGCGGGCCATCCGAACAGGAGACCTTCGAGGCCGAGCTCGGGCCGCGGGGCGAGATGGTCGCCGGCCTGGCCCGCGCCCTGGGCGACCCGGACGAGGCCGTCCGGGCCCGCGCCCGGGAGGCGCTCCGGGCCATCGAGCGGGGCACCCTCGTGGACTGGACGCTCGCGGCGCTGGCCTCGAACGACCCGGACCAGGTCCTGCTCGCCGCGCAGGTCGCGGAGGCGGCCGGCGTGACCGAGGCGGCCCCGGAGCTGCTGGCCCGGGGAGCGGCGGCGTCGGCCAACGCTCGGGGCCCGTTCACCCGAGCCTTGACGTCGCTCACGCTGGCGCCGGAGGAGCTCGTGGACATGGCGACCCGGCTCGACGGCCGGTTCCGCCAGGAGGCGGTTCGCATGCTGTGGCAGGTCGGCGGACGCTCGATCCTGCCGGCCCTCCAGCCGCTGCTGGAGGACGCATCGGCCACCGTCCGGGTGGCCGCCCTTGAGGTGTTCGGCCACTCGGGCGACGCGCAGACGATCGAGGTCGCCCAGCGCGTGCTGGAGCGGGACTCCTCGCCTGTCGTCCGGGCCACCGCGATCTCCGTGATCGGCCGCGCCGGGCTGGACCAGCGCTCGGCCTCGCTGGCGCAGGCGCTGGCTGATCCCGACCCCGACGTCCGGGCCACGGCTGTGGAGGTCCTGCCGGCCGGCATGGGCCGCCACGCCACGGACCTCCTGCTCGAGGCGCTGTCGGATCACGACGAGCGGGTGTGGCAGGCCGCCATCCGGCACCTGGCGTCCGTGCCCGACCGCGACCGTTCGATCGTCTGGCAGGCCATCGAACGGTGCCCGGCGACGCGCCGCGAGCACCTCGTGGCCGCGCTCGAACGTTCGAGCGCCGAGCGGCTGGCGCTGCTGGCGCTGGATCACCTGACCTCGCCGGATGCGGCCGAGCGGACGCTCGCCATCGTGCTGGCCGGACGGGCCGGAACGCCCGAATGCGTCCGGGGGATCGTCACGGCGCTGCAGGATCCAGCCCCCACGGTGCGCCGGACTGCGGCATCTGCCCTGCACTCGATGCACAGCGCGGAATCGATCGAGGGCCTCTCGCGGGCCCTGTCCGACCCCGACGTCGAGGTCCGCGTGGAGGCCGTACGGGCGCTGTCCGTGATCGACGACGACACCGTGCTCGACGCGCTGATCACCGCCCTGAAGGACCCGGAGATGCGGGTTCGCGACGTCGCGGCCGAGGCGCTCGTGCGATGGCGCTCCCCCGCCGTGGCCCGGCGGCTGGCCGTCGCGCTGACCAACCCCTCGCTCCGCCGCCCCGCCGGCGAGGTCCTGGGCCGGATGGGAACCTCGGCCGTCGATCCGCTGGTCGAGATCCTCATGGAGGACGATCCGGAGCTCGCGGCGACCGTCGGCGCGTTGCTCGACAGCCTGGTCGGAGCCGACGCGTTCCTGTCGCGCCTCGGCGCAATGGATCCATCAGAGCGGCTTCGCGCCGTGGAGGCCCTCGGTGCCATGGGCGGCGAGCGCGGCGTCGACGGTCTGATCCGTGCGCTGTCGGACCCGATCGAGTCCATCCGGGTGCGCGCGGTCACGCTCCTCGGTGACGTCGCCGATGACCGGGCGTTCGAGGTGGTCAAGCAGGCCTTCCTGGGCGATCCGGTGCAGGAGGTCGTGTCGGCGGCGGAGGCGTCACTTCGCCGGCTCCAGGGCGGCGGCGAGGCTCCCGGCGGCGAGGAATAGCCCCACAGGGGCGCCACCGCCCGCGTACACGTTGTCCGGGCGACCCGGCAAAGGACCTAGGCCACTTTCCCTATACATCGGCCGATTGTGCCCCGAATGGTGGATGGAAGGGTGGGTCGGGCGCCCTAGGCTCTCACCATGCGACCCCGGCTGCGGGCCAGGGTGGCTTCCACACATGTCGGTTCGTCGCGGAACACGGTCCTGCTGGCCACCGAGGAGTCCTACCCCTCGGTGGCGAGCGACCAGGCCGACTGGTGCGACGCCCTGGTCAATGGATTGCCCGAGTTCGACTTCGTGTCGTGGTCGCTGTCGGCCGCCCGGGCTGAGTGGTCGTACCGGCTGCCGCCGAACGTGACTCGGTGGATCGATGTGCCGATGTTGGGAGCGGGCAGACCGGGCGGGCTCGACGCCGGACCGACCGGCGTCGTCGAGAGCAGGCGCTCCACCATGAACGCCCGAGACGGCGAGCGCGAGTTCGTCCCGTCGCTTCGCGCGTTCCTCGACGCGACGGTGGATCCCGCCGGGCCCGGCACCCGCATGGCCGAGGCGCTGCTGCGGCTTGGAGCCGTGCTGCTGCGATGGGACGCCGGCGCGACGTGGCGGTCTCCGGCCACGACGTTCGCCCTCCGCGATCACCTGCTGGCGCGAGCCGGGGCACTGGACCCCGGGGGAAACGCCCCCACGCAGGCACCGACCGAGGCCGATGCCGCCGAGGCCGGGGCGTGGCTATCGCGCGTGCTGGCCGGCCTGGCGACGGAGATTCCCCCCATCGACCTGGTTCACGTGACCGCATCGGGCTTCTGCGGGCTGCCCGGCATCATGGCCAAGGCCGAACGGGGGACGCCGCTGCTGCTCACCGAGCTGGCCAGCCCCCGGCGCGAGCGGATCTTCGGCCTGGCCCCGGCGGCCCCGCTCCGCCTGCGGCGGTTCGCCGCCGAGGTCCACGGGGCCGTGGCGCGGACGTGCTACCGGCTCGCCGACCGGGTGACGGTGGTCTCGGCCCACATCGAACCGCTCGAACGCGCGCCCGGGACGCAGGTGGAGGTCGTCCCGGCAGGGGTGGACGAGCTGGTGTTCCGGCCGGAGCGGGTCACAAGATCGGACCGTCCGACGGTCGTCCAGGTGTCCCGAATCGACCCACGGTCGGACCTGTTCACGCTGCTGCGGGTGGCCGACCTGGTCCGCGGGGAGATCCCGGACGTGCTGTTCGTCCACCACGGCGAGGTCGTTGACGGCTCCTACTGGGAGCTGGTTCTGAGCCTGCATCGCGACCTGATGCTCGGAGACACCGTGCGCTTCGAGGGCCCGGCTCCCGACCTCCCCCGGGCGCTGGCCGCGGGCGATCTCGTGCTTGGCACGTCGGTGGAGGAGGCCTTCCCGTGGGCGATCGTTGCTGCGCTGCTGTGCGAGCGTCCCGCGGTGGCGGCCGATCCCGGAGGGGTACGCCAGGTGATCAACGGGGCAGGGATCACGGCGCCACCCGGAGACGCCGCGGCGCTCGCCGAGGCCGTGGCCGCGACGCTGCGGATCTCCCCGGAGCAGCGGGCGGCGATCGGTCGGGCAGGGCGGGACCGGGCGCTGTCGCGGTTCCGCCTGAGCAGGTTCCTGGACGACTACCGGGCGATCTACCGGCAGCTCGCCGAGGGGCGGGCTGTCGAGCCCATGCCGCCCCGAGCCGTCGAGGCGGCGGGCGGGGCGGAACCGTCAGCCATTCCGCTCCCGGTGCCCGAACGAGTGCCGTCCGCCGGTGCGCCCGAGGTCGGCGTCGCGGACTACGATCCCCGGGCCGCCGGGGCAGAGTCGGATGCCCGAGCCGCCTTGGCGGATCCCGACCCCCTCGTGCGGGTCGCGGCGCTCGGCCGCCTCGACGCGGCCGAGGACGCCGACATGGCCGCGGCGGCCCTGGCCGACGCCTATCCCCAGGTCCGGCGGGAGGCCGTGCGGGCGATCGGCAGGCTCGACGGGCCTCGCGCGGGTCGGTGGCTCGCCGACGCCGTGGCCCACGACCCCTCGGCAGAGGTTCGGGAGGAGGCCGTCGCCGCGATCGCCGAGCTGCTGGGGAGACCCCCCGCGGACGAGCGCCCCGCTTGACCGCGACAGCGCGGGGACTTTCTGGATCCGAGGTTCCGGATGCGGTCAGGTGACCAGGTTCCTCCTCCGGTGGGCGCCGTTCATCCCGTAGGCTGGGGAACCATGCGCGTCTCGGTCATCGGCACCGGACACGTCGGCCTCACCACCGCCGCGTGTCTCGCCCACATGGGGCACGACGTGCTCGGCGTCGACGACGACGTCGAGAAGGCCGCGGCCATCGAGCGGTGCGAGGTCCCGTTCCACGAGCCCGGCCTGTCCGAGCTTGTCCGCGAGGGCCTCGATTCCGGCCGGCTGCGCGTGTCCACCGACCCGGCCGCGGCGGCTCCGCACGGGGAGGTCGTGTTCATCTGCGTCGGCACCCCCACCAGGGAATCCGGCGAGGCGGACCTCGACCAGGTCGAACGCGTCGCCCGGATCGTGGCCAGGTCCCTCGAGGGCTACACAGTGATCGCCGAGAAGTCCACGGTGCCGGTGGAGACCGGCGAGTGGATCCGCCGGACCCTCGAGCGCGAGGCCCGGCCGGGGGCCGAGTTCGACGTGGCGTCCAACCCCGAGTTCCTCCGCGAGGGGCGGGCCGTCAACGACACGCTGGAACCCAACCGCATCGTGGTCGGGAGCGACTCGCCCCGGGCAATCGAGCGCCTCCACGAGGTGTACCGCCCGATCCTGGATCGGAGCGGCAGCCCGTTCGTGGTGACCGACCTCGCCACGGCCGAGCTCATCAAGCACGCGTCGAACGCGTTCCTGGCCACCAAGATCTCGTTCATCAACTCGATCGCGGACATCTGCGAGCGAACGGGGGCCGACGTGGAGACCGTCGCTGCGGCCATGGGCCTCGACCAGCGCATCGGGCCCTCGTTCCTGCGGGCGGGGATCGGCTACGGCGGCGAGTGCTTCCCGAAGGACGTCCGCGCGTTCCGCCACCGAGCCGACGAGCTCGGCGTTGACTTCGGACTGCTGGCCGAGGTGGAACTGGTGAACGAAGCGCGGATCGACGCGTTCGTCGAGAAGGTCCGGGGGGCGCTGTCGAATCTCGAGGGGAGACACGTGGCCCTGTGGGGCCTGTCGTTCAAGCCCGAGACCGACGACCTCCGCAACTCCCCCGCCCTCGAGCTGGCCCGCCGGCTGGTCGCCGGCGGCGCCCGGGTCACCGCCTACGACCCGGTGGCGATGCCCGCGGCGAAGCCGCTGCTACCGGACGTCGAGCTGGCGCCGGACCCCTACGACGCCGCTCGCGGAGCGGACTGCCTTGCGGTGTGCACGGAGTGGAGCGTGTTCGCCACTGCCGACCTCGAGCGGCTCCGCGCCGAGATGGCGCACCCCGTCGTCGTCGACGGCCGCAACGTCTTCGACCCGGCCGGGATGGCCGGCGCCGGCTTCACCTACGCCAGCGTGGGCCGCCCGACCGTGAGGCCCGGCCCGATCGCCGCTCAGTAGCCCGTCCGTCGGCTCGCCCGGTTCGTCTCGCCGTCGGTCACTGTGGAGCTATGCGTTGGAGGCGGCGATCCATCGGTCCAGGACGCCGGCCGCGGCGCCTGAGTCGATCGACCGCGCCGCGGCCGCCACGCCGCCCTGGAGGTCGTCGGCCTCGCCGGCGGTCCACAGCGCCGCGCCGGCGTTCAGCAGGACGACGTCCCGGGCCGGCCCCGGGTCGCCGGCCAGCACGGCCCGGGCGATCGCGACGTTGAGCTCGATGTCGCCACCCTTCAGGTCGTCGGGTGAAGCTCGACGGAGCCCCGCCTCCTCGGGGGTCAGCTCGCCCTCCTCGGAGACGCCGGCGGCGACCGTGAAGACGTGGGACGGCCCGGTGGTCGTGAGCTCGTCGAGCCCGTCGTCGCCGCGGAACACCAGCGCCCTGGTCCCCCGGCGGGCCAGCACCTCCGCCACCAGCGGCAGCATCCGGGCATCCGAGACGCCGACGATCTGGGCGTGGGGCCGGGCGGGGTTCGTCAGCGGCCCCAGGAAGTTGAAGGCCGTCGGCACCCGGAGCTCCCGGCGGACGACCGCCGCGTGCGCCGTCGCCGGGTGGAACACGGGGGCGAACATGAACCCGATGCCGGCCTCCTCCAGGCACCGTCGCACGCCGGCCGGATCGAGATCGATCCTCACTCCGAGCGCCTCCAGCAGGTCGGCGGAGCCACACCGCGACGACGCCGCGCGGTTGCCGTGCTTGGCCACCGCGACTCCGGCCCCAGCACAGGCGATGGCCCCCAGCGTGGAGACGTTGAGCGTCCCCGCCCGGTCGCCCCCCGTGCCGCACGTGTCGATGACCGGGCCCGGCGGATCCACCGCCTGCGCCAGCTCGAGCATGGTCGACGCCAGGCCCTCGAGCTCCTCGGCGGTCTCCCCCTTCGTGCGCAGGGCCATGAGGAACCCGCCCATCTGGGCCTGGGTTGCCTGGCCGAGCATGATGGCCCGCATCGCCTCCGCGGTCTCGTCGGCGGTCAACGACTCGTGCGCGGCGAGCCGCGTCAGGAGGTTGGGCCAGAAGGTCGGCGATGGCTCGATGCCGGGCTCGTGCGAAGGTACGGAGGGCACGGCGGAGGACGCTGCGGGTGGCGCGGATGGCGTGCCCGATGAGGGCTGCTGTTCGGGACCGGCCGGCATGGGAACGGCAACGCTAGCAGGTCGGGATTCCCGCGCCCCCGCGCGTGTTCCGAGGCTCGTCGCCAGGGCGTTTGCGCGGCCCGGGACCGAGCCATCCGGACCGCGGCCACGATCGCGGCCCTTGCTAGAATGCGCGGCGCGACCGGCCTCCGGGCCGCTCTGGCGGATGTGGTTCAATGGCAGAACGCAAGCTTCCCAAGCTTGAGACGGGGGTTCGATTCCCCTCATCCGCTCCAATCACCCAGCGCCGTGCCCCCGGAAGTCTGGCGATCGTCACGTTGGCGACGGATTTGAGAACAGTCCCTGGGCCACGCGTTTGGGTCCGCCGTGTCACCCACCCGATCGCTTCTTCCCGCCCAGATAGATCGGCGCGGTCGGGCACAGGTCGTTCAGGGGGCAGTCCTCGCAGCGGGGCCGGCCGGGCTTGCACACCTCACGTCCCAGGCGGATGAGCCCAACGTGCATCGAGACGCGGAGGCGCGGCGGCACGACCCGGCGAAGCACTTCGTGCGCTGGGCTGGCGCCGGTGCCGGGCGGGATCCAGCCGAGCCGGCCGGCCACCCGGTGGACGTGTGTGTCGACCGGTAGCGCGGGGCGCCCGAGCGAGAAGGCCAGCACGCACGCCGCCGTCTTCGGGCCGACGCCGGGGAGCGACTCGAGGTAGGCGCCGACCTCGTCGTCGGACTCCTCGCGCATCCACGCGAGATCCAGCGAACCGTCCCGGTCGCGGATCTCGCGGAGGATCGCGAGGAGCCTCGGCGCCTTGGTCCGGGACAGGCCGCCGGGGCGGATGGCCTCGGCGACGTCCGCCTCGTCGGCGTCCGCCAGCGCGTCCCACGTCGGGAACCGCTCCCGCAGACCCGCGAACGCCCGGTCGCGGTTCACGTCGCTGGTGTTCTGCGACAGGACCGTGAGTACCAGCTCCTCGACCGGGTCGCGCCGGACGGGCGGGTCGAGCGGCCCGAATCGCCGGGCCAGCCTCCGGTGGACCTGTCGGACGATCGCGGCGTCGACGGACGGAGGCGCGGCCGCGGCCGCGCCCTCGCCCTCACGACCGCCGGCGCGGGCCACGAACCGCGCGGGTCGCCGGGCGGCCGGGCGGGCATGATGACGCTTCCCCGGGGGGCCGGGCGTCGCCTTCGCCGCGCTCACCCCCGGTAGAGGTTCCGGAACCGGATCAGCTCGTCGGAGAAGGCCAGCTTGATCGTGCCCGTCGGCCCGTTCCGGTGCTTCGCCACGATGAGCTCCGCCTCGCCCTTCGCCCAGTGCCCGTCCTCGTCCTTCTCCCGGTGGATGAACATGACCACGTCCGCGTCCTGCTCCAGCGCACCGGAATTGTGGCTGACGATCCCGTTCGACACCCAGGAGTTCGGTCCGGGAACGGTGAGGTCGTACACCTGCTCACGCCCGGCGGGCTTCATGGCGATCACGGGGTCCCAGCCCAGGTCGGGCCGGCCGGCCCGGAGGCCATTCCATTCGCCGGAACGGTCGAGCCCGGCCTGTGCGAACGACGCGTGGCCGGGCCGGGCCCCGGCGTGGGCGGCGGCGGCCGGCTGGAGAGCCGCGGCGTGGACGCCGATCCGGTCCCCCGCCACCAGGTCCCGGACCCGGATCCATCCGCGGGCGCCGTACAGGAGGTGCAGATCGGTCGCCCGCAGGCGGCGGCCCGACGCCAGGACCACGTCGAAGACGCGCCGGACCCCGACCTCCCAGATGAGCTCGGCCGGGGCGGTGACGATCCGCCCCTCCCGGGAGAGCGCGAGCACGTCGGGCGCCGTGCCGACGAGCTCCCCGATCGGCGCGAAACCGCCGCCGGCCAGCGCGACCGTCGTGTCGCCGGTCACGCACTCCCGGAGGTTCGACAGCTGGGGCTTGGCGCCCTCCCGGCGCTCCGGGTCCCGGTTCAGCTGGGACAGGGCAACGACCGGGATCTGGAGCTCCTTGGCCAGGAGCTTCAGGGAGCGGCTGATCTCGGCGATCTCCTGCTGGCGGTTGTCCACCCGGCGGTGGTGGGACATCAGCTGGAGGTAGTCGACGACGATCAGCGCCAGGTCCTCCCGCGACCGGAGCCGCCGGGCCTTCGCCCGGATGTCGAGGATCGTGACCTCACCGGAGTCCACGATGTACAGGGGCGCGTCGTGCAGGGTGTCGGCGGCGTCGGCGAACGCGCTGAAGTCGGCGCCTCCGATCTTCCCCGCCCGGACCTTCGCCATCGGGACCCCGGCCTCGCTGCACAACAGGCGCATCCCGAGCTCCCACCGCGACATCTCGAGCGAGAACAGGGCCACGGTCTTGCGCTCGGAGACCGACACGTTGCGAGCGATGTTGACCGCGAGCGCCGACTTCCCGGCGCCGGGGCGCGCGGCGATGATGATGAAGTTGCTGTCCTGCATCCCCGACAGCAGCTCGTCGATGTCCCGGAAGCCGGTGGCGAGACCGGCCAGCGCGGACTCGCGCTGCTGGATGTGCTCGATCTCGTCGATGGCCGAGGAGATCACGGGCTGCAGCGCGACCAGCGAGGTCTCGTCCTCGTGCCGGGAGGCCGCGTAGATGCGGCCCTCGGCCAGCTCCGCGGCCTCCCGCGGGTTCTCCGGCACGGCGTAGGCGATCTCCATGACGTCGGCCGCGGCCAAGATGAGCCGGCGGAGCAGCGCGAGCTCCGACACGATCTTGGCGTAGTGCACGGCGCTGGCCGGGGACGGCACCGCCTCCACAAGCTCCTGGATCCGGAGCGCCCCGCCGACCTCCTGGAGCTGCCCGCGGCGCTTCAGCTCCTCGACCGCGGTGATGGCGTCGACCGGCTCGCCGCGCGCGTACAGCTGCAGGAGGGCCTCGAAGATCGAGGCGTTGGCCCGGCGGTAGAACTCGTCGGCCTTGACCACGTCGATGACGTTGGCGATGGCGTCCGCGGAGAGCATCATGGCGCCGAGCACGGATTCCTCGGCCTCCAGGTTCTGCGGGGGGATCCGTTGGGGCCGGACCCGCCTGACCTCGTCCGTCGCCTGCGCCATCTCAGCTCCCCCTCCTGGAATCTCGCGACGGTATCCCCGGGCGTCTGGAACCGGGAAGGGGAAACGACGGAGGAATTCGATGGGGAAAACGGGGTGCGCTGGTCCGGACGCCGCCTTGCCCGGGATTTCGTGTCATTCCAGCTTCGACCAGCACTCCCCCGATGTGGACAACCATGTGGAGAAATGTAGACGGGGCCACCGACACGATGTCCACCCGTCGCCAACCGGTCGGCCGCGCGGGCGCTTCGGCGGGGCCGGCGCGGGCTGATGGAAACGGTCCCCGAGTGGGGTCGGCGGGACGTGCTTCCTTGACGGGTTCGCGCCGCACGGGTGGAATGGCGGGGATGGCCGGCTCCGGGACGTCCAGGTCGGCCTCGCGCTCGGCCGATACCACGACGACCGCTCCCGACCGGGACGCCGCGTCGCCTTCGACCGGCGACGGGGCCGAGCCGGCCGGACGCCGTCGACACGCGGCGACACCGTGGGCCCGGCGCACGGCCGGGTGGCTTCGCTCGACGACCCGGGGGCAGGCGACGGGGGCGTTCCTCGCCTATCTCATCGCGTCGCTCGGCATCTTCGGCGTGCCGATCCTTCGGCATCCCGGAACGACGGTCGTCGGGTGGGGCACCGATCCGAGCTTCTACGCGTGGTCCATGGCCTGGTTCCCGCACGCCGTCGGGCACGGGCTGAACCCGCTCGTCACCCACGAGGTGTGGGCGCCGGTTGGGTTCAATCTCACCCACGCCACGGCGGTCCCCGGGCCGGCCCTGGCGCTCGCGCCGGTCACGCTGCTGTTCGGGCCGGTGGTCGCGTACAACGCGATGTCGCTGCTCGCTCCCGTGCTGGCGGCATGGGCCGCGTACCTGCTGTGCCGGGAGGTCACGGGGAAGTTCTGGGGATCGCTCGTGGGCGGTTACCTGTTCGGGTTCTCCGTGTACGTGACCGGGCAGATGCTCGGCCACCCGAACCTGTCGCTCGTGTTCCCGGTGCCGCTGTGCGCGCTGCTGGTGCTCAGACTCGTCCGCGGTGAGATCTCGCACAGGAGGGCCGTGGCCGGCCTGGCCGCCGCGCTCACCGGCGAGTTCCTGATCTCGCTGGAGGTGTTCACGACCCTCTCGGTGTTCGGGGTCCTGGCCCTGGTGGTAGCTGCGCTCGCCATGCCCCGACGGCGCCGGGCGCTGTACGGGGCGGGGGTGTCGGTGGGCGCCGCCTACGGGATCACGGCGGTCGTGGTGTCGCCGCTGCTGTGGTCGTACTTCTCCTCCTCGTACTCCGCGCCCGTCTACGACTTCTACCCGACGTTGTACGCGTCCGACCTCGTGAACTTCCTGGTGCCCACGTCGCTCACGCACCTCGGCGCCGGCACCTTCTTCCCGGTGAGCACCATGTTCACGGGGGACATCTCCGAGCAGTCCGCCTACTTCGGGCTGCCGCTCCTCGCCATGGTCGCCGGATTCACCATCGAGTTCTGGCGCCGCGGGTGGGCGAGATGGCTCCTCGCGCTCACGGCGCTGGTCTGCGTGGTCTCGTTGGGGCCCAAGCTCCACATCGGCGGCCAGGAGACCATGACCATGCCGTGGAAGCCCGCGCTCTCGGTCCCGCTGCTGAAATACGCACTCCCCGGCCGCTTCATGCTGTACGCGTGGCTGGGCGTCGCGGTGATGGCCTCTGCGTGGCTGGCGGTCCGGCCCGGGCTGGGCCGGTGGGCCTTGGCGGGGCTCTCCGTGATCGTGCTGTTCCCGAACATCACCGCGCCGTTCTGGCACAACCCCGTCCAGGAGCCCCGCTTCTTCTCCCAAGGGGAGTACCGCCGCTTTCTCCCGGAGGGCGCGAACGTGCTGGTCGAGCCGTACGGGGCGAACGGCGAGAGCACCCTGTGGCAGGCGGAGTCCGGGTTCTGGTTCCGGATGCCGGGCGGGAACGTCTCAACCAGGGCGCCCGCGGATTTCGGGAACTGGCCGATCACGGAGGCCCTGTACTCGGGACAGCCCATCGCGGACTCGGACGAGGAGCTGAAGCGGTTCCTGGGCGCGAACGTCGTGCGCGACGTGGTGGTCGTGCACGGCACGCCGGGGGCCTGGAGGGCGCTGTTCGCTCCGCTCGGACGGCCCCGCTCGATCGGCGGCGTCGACCTCTACACGGTCCCCCGCTCGATCCTCCGGACCTACGCCGACGCGCACCGGCCCGGGCCGTAGACAGACGGCACCGCACCGTGCGCCACACCACCTGGGGCCGTCGGCCACCGGTGGTGGTGGATGCGGACGACTACTCCTCCGCTTCGACCTGGATCGACAGCTTGGCGTCGACCTCGGGGTGCAGGCGCACCGTGACCTCGTGCGTGCCGAGGCTCCGGATCGGCTCGTCGAGATGGATGTCGCGGCGGTCGATGGTCTCGCCCGCCTGCCTGGCGATCTCCTCGGCCAGGTCGGCCGTGGTGATGCTGCCGAACAACCGCCCCTCCTCGCCAGCGCGCGCCGAGACCACGATGGGCTTCGCCGCGAGCGCGCCGGCCAGCTCCTCGGCTTCGGCCTTCGCCTTGTTCACCCGGGTGCCGTGGGCCCGGCGCAGCGACTCGGCGTGGCGGACGGCGCCCTTGGACGCCGGGATCGCGATGCCCCGCGGCACCAGGTAGTTCCGCGCGTACCCGTCGGCGACCGTGACGACGTCGCCCGGGACCCCGAGCTTCTCGACTTCCTTCTGCAGGATGATCTTCACAGGGCTCCTCCTACCGCGTGCTGTACGGCAGGAGCGCCATCTCCCGCGCGTTCTTCACCGCTGACGCCACGTCGCGCTGGTGCTGGGAACAGTTCCCCGTCACCCGGCGTGCCCGGATCTTCCCCCGCTCGGACACGAACTTCCGCAGCAGGTTGGTGTCCTTGAAGTCGACGTACTTGACCTGGTCCTTGCAGAACTGGCAGAACTTGCGCTTGCCGCGCTTCGCCCAGCCCTTCTCTTCTTTGGCGTCCTTGCGGGGACGCTTCTTCGACGATGTGCTCGATCTACCCGGCATCCAGTGGTGTCTCCTCGTCCTTGCCGCCGCCGACGGTCACCCGGTCCTGCGATGCGGACCAGTCACCGCCTCCGGACCGGCTCTGCTTCTCCACCTTGGCCGTGGCCCATCGCAGGCTCGGCCCGACCTCGTCGGCCTCGATCTCGATCACGGTTCGCTTCTCGCCGTCCTGGGTCTCCCAGGACCGCTGCTGCAGCCGCCCGACGACGATCACGTTGGCGCCGCGGGTGAGCGACTCCGCCACGTTCTCGCCGAGCGACCGCCATGCATTGACGGTGAAGTACGACGTGTCGCCGTCCTTCCATTCCCCGGACTGGTCCTTGTACCGCCGGTTCACCGCCACGCGGAACTTCGCCACGGCCGCGCCGTTCGGCGTGTACCGCAGCTCGGGATCATCGGTCAGGTTGCCGACGATCGTCACCTGTCCCATCGCCATCTGAACCACCACCTTCTCGCCAGCTCGTCCCTCCCCGAAAGATGGCGTCTCGGGGAGAGGGGGAAGCTCCTGCGGCCGGTCAGGCCGCCTTGTGGACCACCTTGAACCTGATCACCTCGTCCGCGAGGTGCAGGACCCGCTCGAGCTCGGTGATCGCATCGGGCTCCGCGTCGAGGTCGGCGACCAGGTAGTAGCCCTCGGACTGCTTCGCGATCTCGTACGCCAGGCGCCTGCGGCCCCAGCGGTCGAGCTTCCCGACCTGGCCCTTGCCGTCGGCGAGGGTCTGGTTGATCCGGTCCACGACGCGCGTCACGACGGCCTCGTCGGACTCCGCGGGCAGGATCAACATGAGCTCGTACTTGCGCACAGCCACCTCCTGTGGACTGAGACGGCCCCCGAAGGAGCAGGAGTGGACCCCACAAGTCTACAGATCGTCTCATCACCTCACCTTGGAGGCGACCCTAGCAGGAGGGTCCGACATCCAAGTCGCCGTTGCCCTGCCGGGCCCGGCGGGGGGCCTAGCTGCGTCGACCCGACTTCGAGGACGACGCCCGCGACGAGCCCTTCGAGGAGCCGTCCTTCCTGATCCAGCGCTTGTACACGAACCTCCCGCCGAAGATCAGCACGAGGAGCGCCAGGAGCCCCCACCCGAACCGGGACAGGATCATGTCGATCGTGTCGATCTGGGATTCGAGGAAGTAGCCCAGCAGCGAGACCCCGATCGCCCAGATCGTCACCGACGGCACGTCGAACAGCAGGAACCGGCCGTACCGCATCTTCGACAAGCCGGCCACGAACGGGAGGAACGTGCCCGCCACCGAGACGTACCGCCCGATGAACACCGTCTTGCCCCCGTTTCGGCCGAAGAAGTCCTCGGCCTTGGTGAGGTCGTCAGCCCACCGGTTCAGGATCGGGATCCTCCGCAGCAGCCGCGCCCCGTACCGGCGCCCCAGCCAGTACCCGACGGATTCCCCCCCGAGGCCGGCGGCCGCCCCCACCGCCATGACTGCCGGGAGCGTCAGGTCGTGCCGCGCCGCGTACACCCCCCCCACGGCCAGCACCACGTCGCCGGGGATGATCAGCCCCAGGAACGCCGAGCGGTCGGCGAACACCCCCGCGAACACGATGTAGTAGCCGGCCACGGCGAACGCCGGACCGACCCACTCCACCAGCTGCTCGATGATCGCGACCATGCGGTGACCTTCCGTGGGTTCCCCGGCGCCGAGCGAGGGAAACGACGGCCGCGGCGGCCGCCGACATCGATCGTATCGCCCCCTTCTGGCGTGACTGCCCCCGGCTGCGGGTAGACTGGGCGCAGATACGCCGTGCACTCGAAAGGAGGCGCGAGCCGATGAGCATCACCGTCCGGGACCTTCGGACATTCAAGGCGGAAGGCAGGCGATTCGCCATGCTCACCGCCTACGACTACCCCACGGCACAGATCCTGGACGAGGCCGGGATCCCCGTGCTGCTGGTGGGCGACTCGCTGGCGCAGACGATCCTCGGCTACGAGACGACGCTGCCGGTGACGATGGAGGAGATGCTCCATCACACGAGAGCCGTCGCCCGGGGCGCGAAGCACTCGCTGATCGTCGGCGACATGCCGTTCCTCTCCTACCAGGTCTCGGTCCAGGAGGGCGTGACCAACGCCGGCCGGTTCCTCAAGGAGGGCGGCGCCCACGCGGTCAAGATCGAGGGCTGGATGCCGGAGCTCGCCGAGGCCCTGTCGAGCCGCGGCATCCCCGTGATGGCCCATCTTGGGCTGACCCCCCAGTCCGTGCACGCCATGGGGGGCTACCGGGTCCAGGGCCGCACCGAAGAGGACGCCGAGCGGCTGGCCCAGTGGGCGTCCGGCATGGAGAAGGCCGGAGCGTTCTCGCTGGTCCTGGAGGGCATCCCCTCCGAGCTCGGCCGGGAGATCACCCGCGCGGTGCAGATCCCGACGATCGGAATCGGCGCGGGCCCCGATTGCGACGGCCAGGTGCTGGTGCTCACCGACCTCCTCGGGATGAACAGCGGCAGGTACCCCAAGTTCGCCAAGCCGTACGCGAACCTCCGCCAGGAGATCACGAAGGCGGCCAGGGCCTACGCGGCCGACGTGGAGGACGGCCGGTTCCCCGACGAGGAGCACTCCTACCACTGACGCCTGAGCGAGGAAGCGCCTGAGGTCGCGGTGACCGCCGGTCAGTGGGATAGTTGAGCAGTCCCGAGCGCCCATCCCGGAGGAAATGAGTCATGCGCGACTACCAGTTGTTCATCGGCGGGGAGTTCGTCGACTCGGCGTCCGGCGAGACGTTCGAGACCCACAATCCATCGACCGGCGAGGCCATCGGGCGCGTGGCGCTGGCCGGCGCAGAGGACGTCGACCGGGCCGTGGCGGCCGCCCGGAAGGCCGCGGACGAGGGGCCGTGGCCGACCATGCGGCCGGCCGAGCGCGCGCGCATCCTGCTCGACGCCTTCCAGCGGATCTTCGAGGCCGCCGCGGACATCGGCGCGATCGAGACCGGGGACGCCGGGCACACCGCGCGGATGTCGACCCTGTTCTCGGTGCCGTACTCAAACGAGTTCTGGCGGCACATCGCCGAGCTGTCGGCCCGCCTCGAGTACCGCGAGCCGGTCGAGCCGTACGGGTTCCCCACCGAGGCCTGGGACTTCGTGATCCGAGAGCCCTACGGCGTCGTCGGCGCGATCATCCCGTGGAACGTCCCGTACATGATGGCCATGTGGAAGATCCCCCCGGCCATCTCCACGGGCAACACGATCGTGGTGAAGCCGGCCATGGAGACGCCCCTGTCGGCCATGGCGCTCGCCCGGATCATCGCCGAGTCCGACATCCCGCCCGGCGTCGTGAACATCGTCCCCGGACGTGGCCCGGTGGCCGGCGAGGCGCTGGTCACCAGCCCCCGAGTCGACAAGGTGACGTTCACCGGGTCGACCGAGGTGGGCCGCCGGGTCATGCAGCTGGCGTCCGGCACCATCAAGCACGTGTCGCTGGAGCTGGGGGGGAAGGCGCCGAACATCCTGCTCGACGACGCCGACCTCGACATGGCCGTGCCCGGCTCGCTGTGGGCCACGTACCTCCACCAGGGCCAGATCTGCCTGTCGGGCACCCGCCTGTTCGTGCCTGCGGCGCTGTACGACGAGGTCACCGCCCGCCTGGTGGAGCTGAGCGAGGGGCTGACCGTGGGCAGCGCGATGGACTTCGCCTCGGACCTCGGGCCGGTGCTGAACCGGACCCAGTTCGAGACCATCGACCGCTACGTGCAGATCGGCCAGGACGAGGGGGCGAAGCTCCTGACCGGTGGCCACCGGGTCACCGACGGCGTCCCGGAGGGCGGGTACTACTACGCGCCGACGATCTTCGGCGAAGTCCACAACTCGATGGTCATCGCCCAGGAGGAGATCTTCGGCCCGGTGTTGTCGGTGATCCGCTATGAGTCGGTCGAGGACGCGGTCCGGCAGGCCAACGACAGCATCTACGGGCTGGCGGCTGGGGTGTGGTCGCGCGACATCGCCCGCGCCCTGGCGGTCGCCAAGCGTCTGAAGACGGGCACGGTGTGGGTCAACGACTGGCATCTGGTCTCCCCGGCCGCGCCGCACGGCGGCTACAAGCAGTCGGGCCTGGGCCGCGAGCACGGGGTGTGGGGCCTCAACCAGTACCTCGAGACGAAGTACGTGCGCGTGGCCCAGGAGTCCACGAAGGACCAGAAGTTCTGGTACCAGGTCCTGGGGCTGTGACGGCGTGCGAGTGACCGCCACGACGCGGGCCGAGGAGGCCGTCCGGGCGGTCGAGGCGTCAGGGCGGGAGGACCTGGTGATGGTCCTCGGCACCGGATGCTGCGACTCCACGGCGCCGTTCCTGTACGACCGGTACTACCCGGGCCCGGACGTGGTCGAGGTTGGCACGGTGGCCGGGGTGCCGGTGTTCGCCCACGAGTGGCTGGCCAGGCTGTACCCGGTCGACGACGCCCTGGTGGTCGACGTCGACCGGGACGTGGTGGCCGACTCGTTCTCCCTGGAGACCGAGCACGGGCACCGGTTCACGCTTCGGGTCCGCCCCCCCGGCTGACCGAGACAAATCCCCGCCGGACGTGGCGCCACCGCTACACTGCGCACCGACGCGTTGAGGGGCGGCGTCTGTTCGCCCCCGTGGAGGTGCAGGTGGCGGAGGGTTCCGAGCGGCCCATCAAGCTCCTGATCTGCGACGACCACAAGCTCCTGACGGACTCCCTGGCCATGGTCGTCACGAGCGAGCCGGACATCGTGCTCGTGAGCGACCCGGTGGACGACCCGGCGGTCGCGGTCGATCTGGTGCTGGAGCGGCGCCCCGACGTCGTCCTCATGGACGTCGGGTTCACGACCTCGCCGATGGACGGGTTCGAGGCCACACGGCGCATCAAGGAGGCCTCCCCCGTGACCAGCGTGATCATCATGACGGCGTCCCAGGAGGAGTCCGCCCTGGTGGCGGGCGTCGAGGCCGGCGCCGCGGCGTTCCTCACCAAGACCGAGGCGGTCGAGGAGGTCCTGGCGGCCGTGCGGGGCGCCGCGGATGGGGAGGTCCTGATCGACCCCCGGCTCCTCTCCCGCGCCCTGCACCAGGTGGCCCGCGACCGGGAGTCCCGGCGTCGGGCGGAGGTGCTGCTCGGTCAGCTGACCGAGCGCGAGCTGGAGGTGCTCCAGCTGCTGGCCCAGGGGAAGCGGAACGAGCGCATCGCCCAGGAGCTGTTCATCAGCCAGCAGACCGTGCAGACGCACGTCCGGAACATCCTGGCCAAGCTCCAGGTGCACTCCAAGCTCGAGGCGGTCTCGTTCGGCGTACGCCACGGGGCCGTCCACGTCTGAGCTTCGGCCCGGCCGTGCGAGATGATGCGGCCGATGCAGGAGGCACTCGAGCCGCCGCCGGAAGCTCCTTCTCGCGATCGCCACCGTCCCCGCGAGGTCTGGCTGGGGCACGTGCTGATCGCCGTGCTGGTGGCATGCCTCGCCGGACTGTGGCTGAAGAGCCAGCCGGACCCGGCCCAGGGGTTCCGGGCCGACTGCGCGGCCGGACGGTGGAGCGGCCAGCAGTACTCGCACCTGTGCTACAGCGACATCGTCCCCCTGCTCGGAACCGAGCACCTCGACGGCAACCGCCTCCCCTACCTGAACGGGTGCCCCGACCAGGAGACCTGCGACGAGTACCCGGTGCTCACGATGTACGTGATGCGGGTCGCGGCGTGGGCGTCGACCGGCTACGCCGGGTTCTTCTACGCGAACGTGCTGTGGCTGGCCATCGCGGCGGGCGTCACGGCCGTGTGCCTGTACCTGATCGCCGGGCGGCGGGCTCTGTGGTTCGCGCTGGCCCCGACGCTCGTGATCTACGGGTTCATGAACTGGGACCTGCTGGCGGTGGGGTTCGCCGCGGCGGGGATGCTGGCCTTCTTCCGGGGGCGGAACGTGGCCGCCGGGGCCATGTTCGGGCTGGGCGCCGCCGCCAAGCTGTTCCCCGCGCTGCTGGTGATCCCGTTCGCCGCGGAGCTGTTCCGCCGGCGGGAGCCGGACCGGGGGATCCACCTGGTGTGGGCCGCGGCGGGGACGTGGGTCGCGGTGAACCTCCCGTTCGCGCTGTTCGGGTGGCGGGGGTGGACGGAGTTCTTCCGGTTCAACGCCCACCGGCCGTCCGACTTCGACAGCCTGTGGTACATCGGCTGCCACCTGGTGGGGCGCGACGGCTGCGTCCCCGTGAACGCGGTGAACGTCGTCGCGATCCTCGTCTTCGTCGTGGGGACGGGCGTGCTGTGGGCCGTGCGGCAGATGCGGGACCCCGGCTTCCCCAGGTGGACGGTGGCGTTCCCCGCCGTGGTGCTGTTCCTGCTGGCGAACAAGGTGTACTCGCCGCAGTACGGCGTGTGGCTCCTGCCGCTGTTCGTCGTGGCGCTGCCGCCGCTCGGGACGATCCGGCCGCTCGCGCTGTTCGTGGCGTTCGAGGCCACCGACGTCGCCGTGTTCCTCACCCGCTTCACCTGGTTCCACACCATTGCCCCGTACAACGGAGGTGGTGCACCCTTCGGGGCGTTCGAGGCGGCGGTGCTGGCCAGGGCCGCCGTGCTGGTGCTGTGTCTGGTGGCGTGGCTGACCGGACCGTTCGAGGAACTGAAGGGACCGGCGATGGCCGGGGAGGATCGCGCGGCACGGCGGGCGGCGGTCGGGGCCGGCGCGTGACGTGGACCGGGGCGGCGGCCGTCCGCGTGAGGAGGGCACGGCCGTGGCGGTGACCGAACTGACCGGCGCGGCGGCCACCCGGCTCCGGGCGCTGTTCGCCCGGGCGGGCGGCCAGGGCACCTCTGCCTGGGAAGGAATCCGGTACTGCCTGCTCGTGTTCCTCGGGGTGCGGGTGGCGCTGGGGGTGCTTGCGGTGGTGGCCCTCGGGACGCTGCCCCATCCCGGCGCGTCCACCGGGGTCCCGGGATGGCCGGCGCCGTCGTTCTCACCCGGGCCGCACAACTTCGTGACCGGGTGGGAGCGGGCGGACGCCCTGTGGTACCTGCGGATCGCCGACGGCGGATATAGCGCCGCGGACGGCAGCGCCGCCTTCTTCCCCCTGTACCCGCTGGCCGTCCGGGGGCTGTCCTGGATCCTCGGGGGGCACCCCCTGGCGGCCGGGCTGCTGGTGGCGAACGTGGCGTTCGTCGCGGGGCTGGTCCTGCTGTACCGGCTCACCGAGCGGGAGTTCTCGACCGCGACGGCGCGCACCGCGGTGCTGGCGCTGGCGCTGTTCCCGGCGTCGTTCTTCTTCCTGGCGCCGTACAGCGAGGCCCTGTTCCTGCTGCTCGCCGTGGCCTCGTTCTCCGCGGCCCGGCGGCGACGGTGGGCGTGGGCCGGCGCGTTCGGGGCGCTGGCGGCACTCACCCGGAGCGTGGGCGTCGCGCTCGCGCCGGCGCTGATGGCGGAGGCGGTCCACCAGTTCCTCGAGGCCCGGCGCGGCGGCGTGATCCGGCATGACGGCGGAGCCCGGACTCTGCACGGGGACCGAGCCGCGCCCTCGGCGCTTCCGGTGGGAGGCGGCGTGGACGCGTCGTCGCGGCGGCTCGCCGGGCGGCTGATGCTGGCGAGCCTGCCCGTGGTGGGGCTGGGGTCGTACCTGGCGTACTGGGGGATACGAACCGGCGACTGGCTGGCCCCGTATCACGCCCAGGTGCAGTGGCAGCGAACGGCCGAGCTGCCCTGGGTGACGGTCGGCCACGCCACCCGGCAGGCGTTCGCCGGGCTGGGGACCTTTCCCGACACCTACCACCTGCTCGACTGGCTGGTGGTGATCCCGTGCCTGGCCGCCGCAGGCTACGCCGCCTGGCGGTTCCGGCCGGCGTACGGGATCTTCACCTGGGGATGCCTGCTGCCGCCGCTGTCGTACATCTTCGCGCCGCGGGCGTTCATGTCCGACCCCCGGTTCCTCGCGCCGCTGTTCCCGGTGTTCTGGGTCTTCGCCGTCCTCATCGAACGCGGCCGGTTGCCCCGCACGGCGGTCGTGGCCCTCTCGTCCGCCGGCCTGGCGATCATGGCCTCACTCTTCGTCTCCAGGTACTACGTCTTCTGACGGAACCCGATCCCCCGGTCCGGGCCCGCGAAGGACGGGCGCCTCGACTTCGAAGTTTTCCCCGAAAGCCTTCAACTTCGGCGCGCTGCGTGCCGAACGTAGAATGGTCATGATCGAGACCATGCTGCGACAGGAGCCCGCTCGCTCGGAGGAATCCCGCGTGACGATCAGGGTTGCCATCGCCGACGACCACTCCCTGGTCCGCCAGGGTCTCCGGCGTTATCTGGACACCGCCGGCGACATCGATGTCGTGGGCGAGGCGTCGACCGGACAGGAGGCCGTTACGCTGGTCGACACGGAGTCACCGGACATCGTCCTGCTCGACATCCGGATGCCGGAGATGGACGGCCTCGAGGCCGCCCGGAAGATCCGGGACCGGTTCCCCGAGGTCGGCGTGATCATGCTGACCGCTTACGACGACCGCCAGTTCGTGGTGGAGGCCGTCCGCGCCGGCGCCCGGGGCTACGTGCTCAAGGCGCGCGACGCGGAGCACCTGATCCAGACGGTCCGGCTCGTCGCCGGCGGCAACATGGTGATCGACCCCCAGCTGGTCGTGGCCCTCGCCGAGGAGCTCTCCACGGTGAAGGAGCGCGACCGCAAGGCCGACTCGCTGACCGCCCGGGAGATCGAGGTCCTGCAGCTGCTCGCCTTCGGCCACACGAACCGCGACATCGCGGAGAAGCTGTTCATCTCCCCGGACACGGTGAAGACGCACCTCGAGCACATCTTCGAGAAGCTCGGGGCGTCCGACCGGACCGCCGCGGTCGCCGAGGCGCTGCGCCGTCGCCTGATCGAGTGATCCCATCCGGCCCCCGCGGTCGGTGACGGTGGAGGTCGGCGTCGGTACCGGTCGGCGTCCGTGCGAGGTCGGTGTCGGTGACCGCGCTTCCGTTGCTGATTGGATCCGCGAGCGGCCAACCGCCACCCAGGCCGAGGTCTTCAGGACGAAATGCCCACCCGGGCCCGATCGGGCTGAAGCGGCGCTCGGTTCCAGCCGATAAGTCCCATTGAGCCATGCAGAGATCACCGGCCGGCACCAGTCGAGGTTCACCCACCGAACGCTCCATGAAACGGATGCCCCAAGCCGCGCCGGCCTCACGGCCGGGCGCGGTGGGCGCCCTGGACGCGGCTCGGCCGAGACCGTCACGCGCCCCGCTGGGGCTCCTCGCCCTGAGCGCCGTCGCGCTGGTGGTCGCCCAGGTGGCGATGCCGAGCGGCGTGCGCGCCCGGGCGATCTTCTCCTCAGCGTATGGGGCGATGGCCGCCGCGGTCGCCGCCGTTGTCGTGCTGCAGGCGGCCCGCCGGGGCGACGCGTGGCGATCGACCCGCCGGTACGGCAAGACCCTGCTTGCGCTGGCCCTCGTGCAGGCGGGCTTCCTCGTGGCGGCGCTGGTGAAGCCGCCGGTCGGGCCGTTCGGCCCGGGAGCTCTGGTCGACCTGATCCCGGTGGGCGTGGTCCTCCTCATGCGGCCGCTGTTGTGGTTCGAGCTCCGGGACCACTTCCCCCGCGGCGACCGGCGCGAGGTGCTGGCCGACATCATGCTGCTGGCGGTGGCGTCCGCCACCCTCGTGTTCGTCGTCCTGCGACCAGACACGACCCATCCGGCGATGATCACGTTCTCGGCCGGCCTGTGGGCAGGCGTGGTGATGACCGGGGTGGTCGCCTGGACCGCTCTCGCCATGTGGCTGCCGTCCCCGGTTCACATCGGGCTGAGCCTGTTCCTGGGTTCCCTGGGCGTGTCGGGGCTGGCGTTCGCCTACGAGTGGCTCCGCGGCCAGTACGTGCCGGGCGACCCGCTCGTGGGGCTGCCCCTCGGCCTCGGCGCGCTGTTCCTGGCCGCGCTGCTGTGGGCCGAGCCCCGCCTGGTGCCGCCCACCCCGGCCCAGCCACGGACGAGATGGGGACGCGGCCTGCTGACCGCGATCGCGGTGGGCGTGGCCTGCGCCAGCCTGGCCTCGGTGGCCCTGACCGGACTGAGCGGCTCGGCCAGCGAGCTGGAGACGGCGGTGGCCATCAGCCTGCTGGGAGCCGCGGTAACCGCGCGCGTCGTGATGAACCAGATCACGTCGACCCGCGCCTCCGAGCAGGTGGTGAAGGCGCTGGGCGACAAGCAGGGGGCCCTCGAGCAGGCCGATAGCGCGCTGGTCCGGCTGCAGGAGCTCCACCGTTCGCTGTCGGCGTCGGAGGAGCGGCTGCGGCTGCTGCTCGACGCGGCGGCGGACGGGATCGTCGAGCTGGACGGCTCGCGGGTGATCCGCCGGGCCAACGAGGCCTTCTGCGCCATGCTCAAGATCGAGCCGGCGGAGGTGGTGAGCGTGCCGTGGTCGCTGCTGGCCGCGGCGGTCGAGGGGGGCGCCTCGCTCGTGGAGCTGCCGGAGACCGGCCGGGCCACGCTCCCCCGGCGGGGGCAGGACCTGCACCTGGAGGCCCGGACCAGCGCGCTGCCCGGCGCCGGCGAGTTGCTGATCGTGCGCGACGTGACGGCCGCCAAGGTGGCCGACCAGACCATCCGCTCCCTGCTGCAGTTCCTCCAGGACCGGGACGAGGACCGGACCCGGCTGCTCCGAAGGACGAACGCCGCGATCGAGTCGGAGCGGAACCGCATCGCCCGGGACCTCCACGACGGCCCGGTGCAGGGTGTCTCCGCCGCGTCGCTGTCGCTGGAGGCGGTCCTGATGATGCTCCGCAACGGCCAGGTCGAGAAGGCCGCGGACACGCTCCAGAAGATCCGGGAGGAGATCTCCGAGGAGAACGAGAGCCTCCGCCGCCTGATGTCGGACATGCGACCGCCGGTGCTGGACGAGCGCGGGCTGGTGCCCGCCCTGCAGGAGATCCTGGCGCGGTTCGGCCGGGAGACCGGGGTCGAGACGCGGTTCCAGTCCCGGGCGCTGGTGGACGTGCCACCCGACCTCGAGACGCTCGCCTACCGCATCGTGCAGGAAGCCCTGACGAACGCCACGAAGCACGCCGGCGCGTCGGAGGTCGGGGTGTCGGTGGAGGCGGTGGCCGGGCAGCTCCGCATCGAGATCGAGGACAACGGGGTCGGATTCGACGCGAACCTGGCCCGGGACTTCCTGCGGGCCGGCCGGGTGGGCCTGGCGTCGATGCGCGAGCGCACCGAGCTCGCCAACGGCTCGTTCATGGTCCGCTCGGCGCCGGGCCAGGGGACGTCCATCGTGGCGACCCTCCCGCTCGACGTGGCGCCGCCCAGCGCGGACCACGCGATCGCCTGAATCCGCCCGGTCAGCCCGGAGATCGGGCGCGGGGACCCGCCCGGCGCACCGCAACGACGCTCGTGCCGGCCGTTCCCCCGCCGCCCCCCGACGGCTGGGCGGCGGGACTCGCCGGGGCCGAGGAGGCCGGCAGCGTGGTGGGGGCCGTCGGCGATGGAAGTGTGGGGGACGGCGTGGTGGGGGCCGGCGTCGTGGGGGGCGGCGTCGTCGTGGGCGGCGGGGACGGGATCGGCGACGGTGACGGGGACGGCGTGGGGGACGGTGACGGCGTCGGGGAGGGCGACGGGGGCGGCGGCGCGGGCGAGGCGATGGGCCCCTGTCGCGTGTAACCCACGAAGCTGGGCTGGTGGAAGTCGACAGCCGGGAGACCCAGCTCCTGGGTCACCTGCGTCATGAAGTCGTGCCAGATCGCGGCCGGGATCGTTCCGCCGAACACGTCGGAGACGCCCTCGATGTCGTGCATCGGCTTGTTTCCGGCGTGGTAGCCGACCCACACGCAGGCGGCGAGCTGGGGGATGTACCCGCAGAACCACGCGTTCGCCTCGTTGTTCGTCGTGCCGGTCTTGCCGGCGACTTGCCGGTCGGAGAGGTCGGCGGCCGTCCCCGTCCCGTAGGCCACGACGCGCTGCAGCGCGTAGTTCACCAGGTCGGCGTCGTTCGCGTCGAGGACCCGGGTGCCCTTCGTGTTCGGCCTCGTCTCGATCGAGTGCCCGACCGACTTCACCTGCGTGATCGGGGTCGCGGAATGGCGGACGCCCCGGTCGGCGAGCGTGGCGTAGGCGCGGGTCATCTCGAGGGGCGACACCTCCTGCGTCCCCAGGGTGATCGAGCAGACCGGCCGCAGGGGACTCTCGATTCCCATCGCGTGGGCGGTCCGGACCACGTCCTTCGGCCCGTCGTCGAGGGCGGTCACCAGCTGGGCGAAGACCGTGTTCACCGAGAAGGCGGTGGCGTTGACCAGCGAGAACGTTCCGGACTCCTCGTCGCCGGCGTTCGACAGGGTCCAGGGCCCGTACTCCCCGGTGTCGGGGTCCGTCGTGTAGCACCGGCGGTCGTCGATGGTGATCTGCGAGGGGCCCTGCCAGTACGAGTTCAGGCTGAACTTCTGCCCCATCGCGGCGGCCAGCGTGAACGGCTTGAACGCCGAACCGGCCTGCCGCCGCGAGGGGGCGACCGCGAGGTTCTCGTTGTTGGTCAGCACGTCGAAGTCGGGCCCGCCCACCATGGCCCGGATCTCCCCGGTCCGGGGATCGATGGCGACGAGCGCCGCCGACGGGTCGGACTTCGCCGCGAGGTGGTCGGCGATGGCGGTCTCGGCCGCGTGCTGGACCCGCCGGTCCAGGCTGGTGGTGACCCGGAGGCCGCCCGCGTAGGTCAGCTCGTCGCCGTACTTGTGCAACAGCCACCGGCGTGTGTAGTCCATGAAGTAGGCGAAGTTCTGGCGGCTGCGGTTCGGGTCGCGGAACACGTTGACCGGCTTGGCCTCGAGCCGGGTGGCCTCGGACGCACCCAGATGTCCCTGCTTGACCATCTGCTCCAGGACGTAGTTCCGGCGAGCCTTGGCGGCCGTCGCGTGCTCGACGGGGTCGAAGCGGCCCGGCGAGGCGATCATGCCGGCCAGCGTGGCCGACTCCAGGGCGTCGTCCTTCCGCGCGGAGTGGTGGAAGTAGGTCTGGGAGGCCGCCTCGACGCCGTAGGCGCCGTGGCCGAAGTAGATCGTGTTCAGGTACATCTCGAGGATCTCGTCCTTGGAGAACTTGTGCTCGAGCTTGATGGCGTACAGGGCCTCCTTGACCTTGCGGAAGATCGAGCGCTCCCCGTTCGTATAGACGTTCTTCACGTACTGCTGGGTGATCGTCGAGCCGCCCTGCACGGCGCTGTGGTGCAGGAGGTCCTGCCAGGCCGCCCGGACGATCCCGGACACGCTGATGCCGCCGTGGTGGTAGTAGCTCTTGTCCTCCGTGTCGATGACCGCGTCCTGCAGGACCTTCGGCATCTGGGACAGCGGGATCTCGGTGCGGTTGTACACGCCGTGCAGCTCACCGATCTTGTTGCCGAACCGGTCGTAGATGAACGTGGTCTGGGCGGGCGGGGGTTCGTTGGGCAGCTGGATGTGCGCGTAGGCGTACATCAGCGTGGCGACGAGCGCCAGGATCAGGACGAGGGGCGTGGCGACGAAGGCCCACCAGTACCGTCGGAAGAACCCCCGCTTCCTCGGCCGGGCGCGCTTGCCGTTCGGCTGCCCCGCAGACCACGCCTTGCCGGGGGTGGCCTGTGGTGGCTTCTTCGCGCCCTGCCGCTGGGGGGCCTTCCTGGTCCTGGAGGCAGCGTGCTTGCCGCCCCGCGAAGGGCGCTGGGAAGTGGAGTCGAGCGCCAAGACTCCGATGATCTTACCCAGGGGTGTCCCGTACCACATGGCAATCGGTGCAGCGGATCGATTGAGATGCGAGGCCTTCTGGGCGGCCCGTTCGGGTGGTTTCGGCGGGAGTCGAGCGAGCCGGACCGGCCGGCCGGCCCCGGAGGGCGCCTCAGCCGGCTGAGGCCGAGCGGGCCCGGTACACCTGGGACAGGTGGTTCCAGGAGCAGCCGGTGCACACCTCGACGACGTAGCAGGCGCCACCGCGATGGGCGGCCGCGACGTTGAGGGCCTCGGAGAGCTCCCACACCCGCCCGTTGTCCGCCCTGAGGTCGTCGGCGTACACGTAGGCGAGCAGCCGGAGCTCCTCCTTCTTGCAGATCGGGCAGGCCCGGTTGGTCCGCCGGCCGACGTACTTGGCCGCGCGGAGCAGCTCGGGGTGGGCGTCGCAGATGTCCAGCCGGGTGAGCAGCCCGCTGCGGAACTCCCGCAGCAGCGCGCGCTTGGCCAGCGTGTAGTCCACCGCGCCGAACGGGCGGCGGGCCCCGCGCAGGGGCCTGGTCGATCGGGCTACTCGATTCACAGCCCGGCCATTCTACGGGCACCCCCCTTCCCGCGCCCCCGACTTTCGGCCCGGTACACGGATTAGGTGATCCGGGCAGTCGCGCACGGGGATCAGGCCTCCCCTCCCCCTAGGAACTGACGTCTCGGGAAGAAGACCCTCCACACTCGCCCACCATTCGCAAAGAGAAAGCTGCGGGGGGTGAAGGCCCGGGCGGCGTTGAAGGCCAGCCATCCGCTGAGAGCCGCCCGGGGAGCGATGTTGGTATCGGCAGGAAGGAACTGCTCCGGGCTGTTGGCGGACCCCGTGACTTCGGTTGGCTGATGGGACTCCCGGGCTTGGTCGACGACGAAGAACTGAGACAGCGTCACGTGTAGAGGGTGGAGCGACCCATTCCGGATTCGAACGAAGAAGAAGTAGAGCGGCGGCTGCCGGGGCCAGTCAGTGCAGTCGGAGTCATAGGCCCCTGCGAGGCGGCTGGATTGGGGGACACGGTACTCATGAACGATGCACCGCCCTCCTTGTGCGTTCAGAGGCACTACCCGGAACTCCATCCGTGGCTTCCAATTGATGGAGGGAAGGGGAAAAAGGCCGGGCGCAGGAGTCTTCGGGGGAAAGCCGATAGGCGACCAATTCGTCGGAGATGCCATCGTGGACGGGCTCGGCGAGAGGCTCGGCGACGGTACGAGGTATGGGCTGGGTGAGAGAGCGGCCGACGGGCTCGCCCGGGTGACGACCTGCTCTCCCCCACCGCATCCGGCCGAAACGAGAGACAGCATCATGAGTCCGAGCGCACGTCGCACGACGGAATTGTCTGTGCCCGCCGTTCCTCGATCAATCCCCCAGATGAACCGAGGACCGTCGGCGGGCGGGGCGGCCACGCGCTGACCGTCCCGCCGCTCACGGAGGGCAGGGAAAACCACCCGGCGCGGGCTGGGGATCGCGGAGCAGCAGCCTAGACGGGTTTGAGCGAGGCTTGGCGTTGAACTCGCGGAGGAGGTCCGCGTGGGTCGGGCAGAGGTGCCGGAGG
>Ga0137368_10000087_pt1 | contig 69949 bp, 54 predicted proteins | sample SagtaG_13_FD_104917 | JGI IMG/M metagenome (GOLD analysis project Ga0137368, IMG submission 104917) | Vadose zone soil microbial communities from Sagehorn Ranch, Mendocino, California, USA - Sage1_L_100_16 metaG | ecosystem: Environmental > Terrestrial > Soil > Vadose zone | place: USA...
AACGAGGAAGCCGATCAGCAAGGTCAGACTCGGTGACAGGGTCAAAGCCACAGACCCTCGAACGGGAAAGACCGTCACACGGACGGTGACCGCCCTGCACCTCAACCGCGACACGGACCTGGCAAACTTGACCGTCCGGGACACGCTGGGTCGCTTGTCCGTCCTGCATACCACGCAGCACCACCCATTCTGGGACGAAACCCGGCGGACCTGGATCGACGCCGCCAGCCTGCGGTCGGGTGACCGACTGCACACCGGGACCGCCGCCGCCCTGACCGTGGCGGGCGTCCTACCGTTCACCGGTCGAGCCGACATGTACGACCTCACAGTTGATGTTACACACACGTTCTACGTGGTAGCAGGCAACACGCCAGTACTCGTGCATAACAATAGCTGTGGGTCTATTGATTGGGGCAGGATCCGCAGGCAAATCGATCCCGACTATGTGCCACCAGAGAAGTGGACTCCGGGAACCGTACAAGAAACTCGGCAGCCCGATATGAAGATCGTAGAGCCGCTATGGTCCGAGATCTTGAGGAAAATGTTCAATTTTCCAGAGGGATAGGCGGCGACCGTTTAGTCGTTGACACTGATTCCCCTCCCGCTGGGCCGTCGCAGCGGCCTGGTGAAGCCTGGGGGCAGCCTGGCGGTCAGTCCAGCGGAGCGAGGCGGTCGGCCCAGGCGGCGCCGGCACTGGCGACGGAGACCAGCGCGATCGCGGCGATCTCGCGCGGGCGCAGGGCCTCACCGAGCACGACCAGGCCGGCCAGCGCGCCCGCGGCCGGCTCGAGGCTCATGAGCACGCCGAACACGCGCGCCGGCAGGCGGCGGAGCGCCTCGATCTCCAGGGAGTACGGGATCGTCGCCGAGAGCAGCCCGACCGCCGCGCCGACCGCCAGGACGCGCCAGTCGCCGAGCGCGGCGCCGGCCTGCGCCACGCCGAGCGGGGCGATCAGGACAGCACCGACCACCGTCGCCAGCGCCAGCCCGTCCAGACCGGCGAAGGCGCGCCCCACCCGCTGGCTGAGCAGGATGTACGCAGCCCAGCAGACGCCAGCGCAGGCGGCCAGGCCCAGCCCGACCGGATCGAGCGCGCCGCCGCCGAGCCGGGTGAGCAGCACCACCCCGCTGGCGGCCAGCGCGACCCAGACCAGGTCGAGCAGCCGCCGCGATCCCACCACCGCAACCCCCAGCGGCCCGGCGAACTCCACCGTCACCGCCACGCCGATGGGGATGCGGTCGATCGCGGAGTAGAAGGTCCCGTTGAGCGCGGCCAGCGCCGCGCCGAACGCGACCACCAGCAGGACCTGGCGCCGGTTGCGGCCGCCCGGCCGCGGGCGGGTGAGCACGAGCAGCATGACCGCGCCGACCCCCAGGCGCAGCAGCGTCGCGCCGAGCGGCCCCGCCCGGTCGAACAGCGTCTTCGCCAGCGCCGAGCCCAACTGGACCGAGCCGATCGCCCCCAGGACCAGCACAGGTGACGGCAGGCGCGGGACAACCCTGGTCTGCTGGCGGGTCATGGAGCGACGGTACCCCCCGAATGCGCTATGGTGCTCGCCGAAAGCGTGTTCCGCCGCGGGCTTCCTGGAGCCCCTCGAGGAGCGATGCTGGCCGATGCTGGTCATTGACGCCGCCGCGGTGCGGGAGCTCTTCCCCATGACCGCGGCCATCGAGGAGATGCGCGAGGCGCTCATGCGCTACAGCGCCCGCACGATCGTCCAGCCCCTCCGCCTGGTGGTCCCGTCGCTCGACGGGCCTGGCCTGCTCGCGGCGATGCCCGCCTGGGCCGGCGCCGACCGCGGCTTCGGCATCAAGACCGTCACCATCAACCCCGACAACCCCGCACACGGCCTGGACACCCACCAGGGCACCGTGACCCTGTTCGACCGCGAGACCGGCGTGCCCAGCGCCGTGCTCGACGCCGCCGCCATCACCGCCATCCGCACCGCGGCGGTCTCCGCCGTGGCCACCGAGGCGCTCGCCGGACCCGACGCCGACGACCTCGCCGTGCTCGGCTCCGGCGTGCAGGCGCGCAGCCACCTGGAGGCCATTGCCACCCTGCGGGCGTTGCGCCGCGTGAGGGTGTGGAGCCGCACCCGAGACCACGCTGAGGCCCTCGCCGCCTGGGCGGGGACCCGCTTCGGGCCGCCGGTCGAGGTGACCGGCTCGGCCGCCGAGGCGCTCGCCGGCGCCGACCTGGTCTGCACCACGCTCGCCTGCGTCGAGCCGGTGGTCTCCGCGGAGATGCTCGCGCCGGGGGTGCACCTGAACGCGGTCGGGGCGTGCGTGCCCGGCAACCGGGAGCTGGACAGCGGCGCGGTGGCGGCCGCCACCGTGTTCGCCGACAGCCGCGAGTCGGCCCTGGCCGAGGCCGGCGACCTGGTCATCCCGATCCGCGCCGGAGACCTCTCCGCGGACCACGTCGTCGCCGAGGTCGGCGAGGTGCTGCTCGACCGCCACCCCGGCCGCAGCCGGCCCGATGAGATCACCCTGTTCAAGTCGCTCGGCCTGGCCATCGAGGACGTGGTCGCCGGCTGCTACATCGAGCAGCGGGCACGCTCGCGCGGCCTCGGCACCCGGGCCAGCCTGACATGATCGCCGCGCCGGACCTCGAGCGCGTTCAGGCCGCCCGCGCCCGCACCGCCGGCATCGTCCGGCGGACCCCGGCCCTGCCGCTCCAGCGGGACGGCCGCACGCTGTGGCTCAAGCTCGAGGTCCTGCAGCCGATCGCCTCGTTCAAGCTGCGCGGCGCCTCGGCGGCGGTCACCGCCGCGCCGGCCGAGGCGACCAGCCCTGGGTTGCTGACCGCCTCGGCCGGGAACATGGCCCAGGGCGCGGCCTGGATGGCCCGCCACCTGGGCGTGCCATGCTCGGTGGTGGTGCCGGACACGGCGCCGGACGCCAAGCTGGAACGCATCGCCGAGCTCGGCGGCAGCGTGATCCCGGTCGGCTTCGACCGCTGGTGGCAGACGTTCGTCGACCGCACCTACCCGGGCCTGGAGGACCGCTTCTTCCTGCACCCTTTCCTGGACACCGAGGTCATGGCGGGCAACGGCGTGATCGCCTGCGAGCTGGCCGAGGACGTGCCCGCCGAGGCCGGCACCGTGCTCGTCCCCTGGGGCGGCGGCGGGCTCGCCTGCGGCATCGCCGCCGCCCTGCGGGTCCTGCGGCCCGAGGCGCGCGTGTTCGCGGTCGAGGTCGAGGGCGCCGCTCCACTGGCCGCCTCGCTGGCGGCGGGAAAGGTGGTCTCGATCGACTACCGGCCGTCGTTCGTGGACGGGATCGGCTCCAAGACCGTCTTCCCGGAGATGCTGGCGCTGGCGGTCCAGCTCCTGGCCGGCTCGCTGGTGGTGCCGGTGGCGGCGGTGGCGAGCGCGGTGCGCCGGCTCGCCTCCGGCGCCCGGGTGGTCGCGGAGGGTGCCGGCGCCGTCGCGGTCGCCGCCGCGGACCTGGTCGACGGCGACCAGGTCGCCTGCATCGTCTCTGGAGGCAACATCGACACCGCCAAGCTCGCCCTGATCCTGGGCGGCGGAGTGCCGTAGCGCTCGGGACACAGCATCGTCCCGATCGGCGTGTCAACGGCGCCCGGCTTCACTCCGCGAAGCCGGCCTCGGAGAAGGTCGCCATCCTGGCGAGGACGGCCGCGGCGCTGCGCACGATCGGCACGGCGAGCAGGGCGCCGGTCCCCTCGCCGAGCCGCAGCTGCAGGTCGACCAGCGGCGCCAGCCCGAGGTGGTCGAGGGCGGCGCTCGCCCCCGGCTCGACCGAGCGGTGACCGGCGACCAGGAAACCCGTGACCCGCGGCGCGATCGCGCAGGCCACCAGCGCGGCCGCGTCGGCGTTGACGCCGTCGAGCAGCACCGGCACGCGCCTGGCAGACCCCGCGAGCAGCAGTCCGGCAAGGGCGGCGTGCTCCAGCCCGCCCACGCTGGCCAGCACGCCGAGCGGGTCGGCGGGGTCGGGGGCGTGGCGGGCCAGCGCCTGCTCCACCACGCTCACCTTCAGCGCCCAGGTGGCATCGTCGATGCCGGTGCCGCGGCCGGTCACCGCCAGGGCGGACCGGCCGGTGAACGCCGCCACCAGGCAGGCCGCCGGGGTGGTGTTGCCGATGCCCATGTCGCCGGTGACCAGGAGGTCGGCGCCGGCGTCCAGCAGCTGGCCGGCCGCATCGGCCCCCGCCAGCAGGGCTCGCGCCGCCTCCTGCCGCGACATCGCCGGCCCGACCGCGAGGTCGGCGGTGCCGCGCCGCACGTTCGCCGACAGCACCGCCGGGGCCTGACCCACCGGCGGGACGGCCACGCCGACGTCGAGCAGGCGGACCTCCGCGCCGATCACGCCGGCGATGGCGTTGACCCCCGCCAGCCCCGCGGCCATGGCGCCGACCATCGCGCCGGTGATCGCCTGGGGCCAGGGAGTGACGCCCTGGGCGACCACGCCGTGGTCCCCGGCCGCGACCAGCACCGCCGGCCGGGCCGGCACCGGCGGCGGGCAGCGCCCGGCCATGGCCGCCAGCCGCACGCCCAGCTCCTCGAGCCGGCCGAGGCTGCCGGCCGGCTTGATGAGCTGCGCCTGCCGCTCCCTGGCGGCTGTCTCGGCGGTCGCGTCCAGCGGCGGCACCGCCGCCGCGAGCCGCGCCACCCGCTCCTCGTACGCCCGCCCGCCGCTGCCCGAGGTCATCTGTGACGGCCTCCGCTCAGGCATCGGTCGAGGGAGCGCCCTGCCCGGCGCGCGCGCCCCTGGGCAGCGAGCTGAGGGCGCGCTCGGCGCGCTGGAACACCTCGTCGAGGTCACCCGAGGCACTCACCCGCCGGACCCGGTCGGCGTAGTGGGCGAGCAGCGGGACCACCTCGCGCCGGTAGGTGACGAGGCGGGCGGCGACCGTGTCGGGGTTGTCGTCGCTGCGGCTCTCCATCCGCGCGCGGCGCGACAGCCTGGCCGACGCGACCTCGTCCGGCACGATCAGCTCGAGGACGAGCTGGATCCGCCGCCCGTCAGCGGCCAGCACCCGGTCCAGCTCGTCCGCCTGGCGGACGTTGCGGGGATAGCCGTCGAGGATGAAGCCGTCCGCCAGATGCTCGGCCATGACCTGCGCGACGATGCGGTCGGGGATCATGTGCCCGCGGCTGACCTGCTCGCCGATGCGGTGCGGGTCGCCGGCGGTCACCGACGCCCGCAGCAACTGGCCGGACGAGACGTGGCGGGCGCGGAGCAGCTCGGACAGATGCGGACCGAGCGTGCCCTTGCCGGAGCCTGGCGGCCCCACCAGCAGCACGTGCTTGAGCTCAGGGGGAGGAAGGATCGCCATCGGCTAGCTCACGCCCACACCGATAAGCCGGCCGATCCCGAAGGTCGCCGCGGCGGCGGCTCCGCCCACCATGAGCTGGCGCAGGCCGGAGCGAGCCGCCGAGCGCCCGGTGAGCAGGCTGATGCCCGCACCGACCAGGAACAGGGCCAGCGTCGAGAGGATGATCGAGGCGACGAAGGCGGCCGTGCCCGCGGCGAGCAGCCACGGGATCACGGGTACCACCGCGCCGGTCGCGAATGCGATGAAGCTGGAGACCGCGACCCGCAGGGGAGAGCCGAGCTCCTCGGGGTTCAACCCGAGCTCCTCGCGGGCCATGGTGTCCAGGGCGGTGTCGTGGTTGCGCATGATGCGGGCTGCCATCGCCTCGGCCTCCTCGCGACCGACGCCCTTTGCCCGGTAGATGAGGGCGAGCTCGTTGGCCTCCTCTTCGGGCATGGCGCTGATCTCCTCCGACTCCAGGGCGATCTCCCGCTCGAACAGCTCGCGCTGGGAGGTGACCGAGATGAACTCGCCGGCGCCCATCGAGAACGCGCCGGCCAGCAGCCCGGCCAGCCCGGCGAGCAGGATGAAGCTGCGCCCGGCCTCCCCGCCGGTCACGCCCATGACCAGCGACAGGTTGGAGACCAGGCCGTCGTTCACGCCGAAGATCGCGGCCCGCAGGGCACCGGAGGGGTCGCCCCGGTGCCAGCGCTCTCCCCGGAGGATGCCGCTCTTGGCGTTGGCGGGCGTCAGGCCGGACAGGACGCGGGCGTGGATGCGCTCGTCGGTTGCCATGGCGACAGTGGCGTCGGCCACGTTGTCGTAGTGGCCCGCGTCCGCGATCTCGGCCCGCTCCACGATCGGCAGCACCGCGTGTGGACCGAACCGCCGTGCCAGCCAGGCGATCAGCCTGGTCTTGAAGCTCTGGCGGTGGTCGCCGGCTTGCGGCTCGGGCTCTCCGAGCTCGACCAGTTTGCTCGCCCAGTGACGGGCGTGCCGCTCCTCGGCCCCGGCCAGCTCGAGGAAGATCTCGCGCTGCTCGCCCTTGGCACGCTCGGCCAGGGCGCGGTACATCGCCGCACCGTCCATCTCGTCAGCCCAGTGCTCGTGGAACTGCCGCGCCTTGGACCTCGACTGCGCCTTGGACGCCAACCCTCACCTCCATCAAGGCCGCGCCGCTCGCGGCACGGCGCCGTCCAGTGTTGGGCACTGGTCACCGTGCGTGCAACCAAGAGGAACAGCGGCCAGGCACCGCCCACCACCGATTGACGAGCTGCCCACCGAGCTGGCAGCCTGTAGGGCCATATGATCGCACTGCTCGACTCCGAGCTGTCGGCGACCGGCGCGGCCACGCGTGAGCCGCTTGGGCCGGCCGCCCTGACGACTCGTGCCTGCGCGCCCATGGGCCTGGGCACCGGCAACTCGGCCACGGGCCGTCCGCCGTGTCGCCCGGCCGCGGCGCCGTTCCTGGCCGTCTAGCCGCGCCGTGGCCTTACCCGCTCCAGCCGCCCTGGCGGCCTGCCCGCAATTCGCCCTACCCGTGTCCGGCCCGAGCGCCGGCTCTTGTGAAGGAGAGTTCCATGGCCAAGCGTGATGAGGTTCTGGTCACCACCGAGTGGCTCGCCCAGCACCTGGACGACCCGAGCATCCGTATCGTCGAGGTCGACGAGGACACCGACGCCTACGGCCGCGGCCACGTCCCCGGCGCGGTCGCCGTCAACTGGAACACCGACCTCCAGGACCCCCTGCGACGCGACTTCGTCGACCCCGAGCAGTTCGCCAAGCTGCAGGACTCGCTCGGCATCGGCCCCGACACGCTGGTGGTGCTCTACGGCGGCAACAACAACTGGTTCGCCGCCTATGCCTACTGGTACTACAAGGTCTACGGCCACGACGCGGTGAAGCTGGTGGACGGCGGCCGCAAGGCATGGGAGCTCGAAGGCCGCGAGCTCACCACCGAGCCCCCGGCGGTCCAGTCCAGCAGCGGCTACCCGGTGCGCCAGCCTGACCTCTCCATCCGCGCCTTCCGCGACCAGGTGCTCAGCGAGTACGTCAACAAGTCGGACCGCGCCCTGGTCGACGTGCGCTCGCCCGAGGAGTACCGCGGCGAGAAGCTGGCGCCCGACCACCTGCCACAGGAGCAGGCGCAGCGCCCCGGTCACATCCCGGGTGCGGCGAACATCCCATGGGCCAAGGCGGTCGACGGCGGCACCGGCAAGTTCCTCACCGACGAGCGGCTCGCCGGGCTGTATGAAGGCCAGGGCGTCACCTCGGACAAGGACGTGGTGGCGTACTGCCGCATCGGCGAGCGCTCGGCCCACACCTGGTTCGTGCTGCACGAGCTGCTGAACTACCCGAGCGTCCGCAACTACGACGGCTCCTGGACCGAGTGGGGCTCGCTGGTCGGCGTCCCGATCGAGCGCTGACCCAGCGCTGGCCACGCCAGCCGCCCCGGACGTGAAGGCCCCGACGCACCCCCTGGCGCCGGGGCCTTCCGCTCGGCGGGGAAGCGCCGGGTCGCGGGAGCAGCCCAGCCTCCGCGGGCATCTGTGGTATACGTGCGCTACCCACAGGAGACCTGCTCGTGAACCGTGCCCCGGAGGGAGTGCGCATGACCGTCGCGCTGGACGTCGTCGGCATCGGGAACGCCCTGGTCGATGTCCTCGACCACAAGCCGCACGACTTCATCGACCGCCACGATCTCGCCAGGGGCACGATGACGCTGATCGACGAGGACCGTGCCCACCACCTCTACCAGGCCATGGAGCCGGCGCTGGAGATGTCGGGGGGGTCCGCCGCCAACACCATGGTCGGCATCGCCTCCCTCGGCGGCTCGGCGGCCTACATCGGCCGGGTCCGCGACGATCAGCTCGGCAAGGTGTTCGCCGACGACCTGCGCGCGACCGGGGTGGAGTTCTCGGTGCCGCCCGCCACGGACGGGCCGGCCACCGGGCGCTGCGTGATCGTGGTCACCCCCGACGCCCAGCGCACCATGAACACCTATCTCGGCGCCTCCACCGACCTGGGGCCGGATGACGTCGAGCCCGACCTGATCGCCCGCGCCAAGCTGATCTACCTCGAGGGGTACCTGTGGGACCGCCCGAGCGCGAAGGAGGCATTCCGCGAGGCGGCGCGGCTGGCCCACGCCGCCGGACGGCGGGTCGCCCTCACCCTGTCGGACCCCTTCTGCGTCGACCGCCACCGCGAGTCCTTCGTCGAGCTGATCGACGGCGCGGTGGACGTCCTGTTCGCCAACGAGGAGGAGATCACCTCGCTGTTCCAGGTCTCCGGCTTCGAGGAGGCGCTGGAGCTGGTACGCGGTCGCGTGTCGGTGGCGGCGCTCACCTGTGGCGCCAAGGGGTCGGTGGTCGTCTCCGGCAACGCGGTCCACAGCGTCGACCCCTTCCCCGTATCGGTGATGGACACGACCGGGGCTGGGGACATGTACGCGGCGGGCTTCCTGCACGGCCTCGCGCAGGGCTGGGACCTCCCCGAGTGCGGGCGCCTGGGGTCGGCCGCGGCCGCGCGGATCATCGCCCAGACGGGCGCGCGCCCGCGCAGCACGCTCATGCCGTTGATCGACTGCGCGCGCAGCGGGCGGACCGAATCGATCGAGGCGATCGAGGCGGAGGCGCTGCCCGCCTGGCCTCGCCGCTGATCTCGCCCGGCGAGGGTCCCGCTCGGCGGGCGACCCGATGCTCAGACCACGCCGAGGGCGAGCATGGCGTCGGCGACGCGGGTGAAGCCGGCGATGTTGGCGCCGGCGACGTAGTTGCCGGGCATCCCGTACTTGTCGGCGGTGACGGCGCAGCGGTCGTGGATGCGGCGCATGATCTCCTCGAGCCGGCGCTCCGACTCCTGGAAGGTCCACGAGTCGCGCGCGGCGTTCTGCTGCATCTCCAGGGCGGAGGTGGCCACGCCGCCGGCGTTGGCGGCCTTGCCGGGCGCGAAGGCGACACCGGCCTCCAGGAAGACGCGGACGGCCTCGGGAGTGGTGGGCATGTTGGCGCCCTCCCCCACCGCGACGCAGCCGTTCCTGACCAGGCGGACGGCGATCTTCCCGCTGATCTCGTTCTCCGTCGCCGAGGGCAGCGCGATCTCGCACGGCACCTCCCACACCGTGCCACCGGGCACATAGCTCGCGTCCGGGCGCGCCGTGGCGTAGGCGTCGAGGCGTTGCCGCTCGACCTCCTTGACCTGCTTCAGCAGCTCCACGTCGATGCCCTTCTCGTCGACGACGTAGCCGCTGGAGTCGGAGCAGGCGACCACGCGGCCGCCGAGCTGGGCGACCTTCTCGATGGTGTAGGTGGCCACGTTGCCCGAGCCGGACACCACCACGCGGCGGCCGTCGAAGGAGTCACCGACCGCGGCGAGCATCTGGTCCACGAAGATCGCGCAACCATAGCCGGTGGCCTCGATGCGCACCGGCGCGCCGCCCCAGCCGAGCCCCTTGCCGGTGAGCGTGCCGGTCTCGTAGCGGTTGGTGATGCGCTTGTACTGGCCGAAGAGGTAGCCGATCTCACGGGTGCCCACGCCGACGTCGCCGGCCGGGATGTCGGTGTCCTCGCCGAGGTGGCGGTGCAGCTCGGTCATGAAGCTCTGGCAGAAGCGCATGATCTCGCGGTCGGAGCGGCCCTTGGGGTCGAAGTCCGAGCCGCCCTTGCCGCCACCGATCTGCATGCCGGTGAGGGCGTTCTTGAAGACCTGCTCGAAGCCGAGGAACTTGACGATGCCCAGGTAGACGGACGAATGGAAGCGCAGGCCGCCCTTGTAGGGCCCGAGGGCGCTGTTGAACTCGACCCGGAAGGCGCGGTTGACGTGGATCTCACCGCGGTCGTCCTCCCACGGCACCTGGAAGATGATCTGCCGCTCGGGCTCGCACAGCCGCTGCACGATCCGGGCGTCGGCGTACTCGGGGTGCCTGGCGAGCACCGGGCCGATGCTGGCCAGGACCTCGTGGACAGCCTGGTGGAACTCCGGCTCCCCGGGGTTGCGGCGCAGCACCTCGTCGTAGATCGTCTCGAGCTGCTCGGACTGCTCGACTACCTGGTTCATGGTTCCTCGGGCCTTCCTTTACTTTCATGACATATATGACATCGGGGATCACTAGTCTACTGATCCCCGGCACCCGCCGAGGCCGCCTGCCGTAACACCTCGGTGTCGAGCCTGTTAATCCGAGTCGGGGGCGAGGCGGAAAGCGAGGTCGGGCTCGAGCCGGGCGACGTCCATCTGGGCCTTCTGCAGCCGGCCCGAGTAGTCCCAGTTCATCGCCTGCCAGCGGGTGACCTGGTCCAGCATCCACATGCCGGACTGGCGGCTGCCATTGCCCGACCTGCCGTTGCCGCCGAAGGGGAGGTGGGCCTCTGCGCCCGATGTGGAGTTGTTCACGCTCACCATGCCCGCGGAGACGCCACGACGGAACCCGAACGCCTCCGCCGGATCGCTCGTATAGATCGACGAGGAGAGCCCGTAGCCGGGGGCGTTGGCGAGCTCGATCGCCTCGGGCAGGCTCCGGTAGGTGGTCACGCCAACGACCGGCCCGAAGGTCTCCTCCAGGAACACCCGGTCACCCGGGCGCACGCCGTCCACCACGACCGGATGGTAGTAGAGCCCGGCCTCGGGATCGCCGACGAACCCGCGCCGCGGGTTGGCGGCGGTGATGCGGCCCAGGCCGCTGGAGCCGAGCGTCTTGTGGTGGTCGGCGATCCAGTCGAGGTATCCCTCGAACCGCTTGGCGAACCGCGGGTCCAGCATCGGCCCGTAGAGCACGTCCTGGGTCGGGTCGCCGATGCGGGCGGCGGCCACCGCCGCGCTGAAGCCCGCGATGAAGTCGTCGTGGACGGACTCGTGGACGATCACCGTGCCCAGCGACGTGCAGCGCTGCCCGGCGGTGCCGAAGCCGGAGAACAGCGCCCCCTCGACGGCCACGCCGAGCTCGGCGCTCGGCGTGATGACCATGGGGTTCTTGCCGCCCAGCTCCAGGCAGGGCGACTGGAGGTGGCGACCGGCCAGCTCGCCGATCCGCGCTCCCACCGCGCTCGAGCCGGTGAAGCCGATCTTGTCGACCAGCCCCTGCTCGAGGGACAGCTCCAAGCCCGCGAAGGTGCGCTCGCCGTCCGCGAGGACCAGGTCGAGCACGCCCCGCGGCAGACCGCCGGCGACGCACATGTCGTGGAGCGCCAGCGCTGACGCGGCGGTGTACTCTGCCGGCTTCCAGACCACGGCATTGCCTGCCAGCAGGGCGGGGACCAGATACCAGGAGGGCACGGCGACGGGGAAGTTGCCCGCGGTCACCACCGCGAGGACGCCGACCGGGACCCGGAAGGTGAACAGCTGCTTGTCGGGCATCTCGCTCGGCACGGTCTGGCCGTACAGGCGCCGTCCCTCGCCCAGGAAGAAGTCGCAGGTGTCGATGACCTCCTGCACCTCACCGAGCGCCTCGGCGTAGGGCTTCCCGGTCTCGCGCGTGACCAGCCGCGCGAGTGCCTCCTTGTTCGCCTCGACAATGCGGCCGACCGCCGCGATCGCGCGGCCGCGCACCGGCGCGGGCACCTCGGCCCAGGCTCGCCGCGCCTCCCGCGCCGCCCGGCAGGCCGCGACGAAGGTCCCGGCGTCCGCGAGCGCGACCTCCGCGACCACGTCGTCGAGGCGCGCCGGGTTGACCGAAGCCAGCGTCCCACCGGGCGCGCCCTCGACCGGGCGGCCTCCGACCACGGACGAGAGGTTCAAGGTCGTCGCCTCCTCGGGCGGGTCACGACCCGCGCGTCAGGTACCGATCGGGGGTTCGGGTGGGGGCAGCTCCTGGCGGTGAGGGCTGGCGCCGGGGTTGGGCCCCCAGGTGGAGGGGTGAGAGCCTGGGGGACGGCCGCCGTTGGCGCTGCCGGGTTGCGGCCGGTGGGGGCCGGCGGGCGCTCCCCAGGTGACCGTGGTGCGGGGCGCCGCGCGCAGCCGCGCCCAGTGCTCCTCGCCGGCGGCGCGGACTTGCCGCACCGCCAGGCGCGCCGCGAACACCGAGCCGACCAGCGGCGCCACCACCTCCGGGATGACGATCCGGGCGAAGCGCATCGGCACCAGCCGCGCGACCTGGGCCGCGATCCTCCGCGCCGCCGCCTCTGGCAGGACGCGGCGCAGCGAGCGGCCGCGCAGCTTGCTCCAGCCGCCGGCCGCCTGGACCTCGGAGACGACCCCGCCCACCAGGTCACGCGGGCTGAGCGCGGGCTGGCCGGCCAGCGCGCCGAGATCGGCTCGCAGCTTCGCCTCGAGCACGAACAGCACCAGCACCTCTGCCAGGGCGGTGATCCCGACCGCGCCGAAGACGGTGCCGCCCGCCGGCGGTACCGCCGCCGACACCGCCGCCAGCGCCTCCTGCGCCGCGAGCAGGCCGCCGATCGCCAGCACCACGCCCCCGGTGGTGCGCGCCGCGCGGTCGGTCAGGCGGCGGGCGATCTCGTCGTCGGGGAGCCCCGGGTGGCGAGCACGCAGCTCCTCCCGCGTCGCCGGCCGCACCTGCGCGGCGGCCTCGTCGAGCAGGGGCTGGATCCCCTGGCGGCCGATGTCGCCCAAGCGCCCACGGACCACCTTCATCGCGTCCGTGACCAGCCTGCGGGTGGAGCGCTCGTCGCCGACCGAGGCCGCGCTCTCGTCGGCCAGCCGCTCTCCCCAGCCTCGCTCGCTGCGTGGGTCCATCGTGCCTCTAGTCTTCCCGCCAGGCCCGTCATGCAACCGGCCGGAGGCCGGCGCTCTCTATCAGCCTAACGGTTCCTGGGGGTAACGGCGGCTCGCGCGCCGGGCCGGAGCCGGGCGTCCAGCGGCCGCGGCGATGGCTAGCGCCCGGTGGAGCCGAAGCCGCCCTCGCCCCTGGCAGGGGGTGGCACGCCCTCGGGGTCCCCCGGACGGCCAGCGGGGTCTGGCGGGGAACCCGCGCCGTTGCCCGCCCCGGCGGGGGCGAGCGGGGGCAGCTCCTCGACCGGGAGGAAGCGGGCGCGGACCACCGGCTGGATCACGAGCTGGGCGATGCGGTCGCCGCGGCGGACCGTGAACGGCTCGGCCGGGTCGGTGTTGAGCAGGATCACGCGCACCTCTCCCCGGTAGCCGGCATCGATCGTCCCGGGGGCGTTCACCAGCGCCACCCCGTGCCGGGCGGCGAGCCCGGAGCGCGGGTGCACGAACGCCGCGAAGCCCTCCGGCACCGCGACCGCCAGCCCCGTCCCGACCACTGCCCGGCCGCCCGGTGGCAGCACCACGTCCTCGGCCGCGCACAGGTCGGCGCCGGCATCGCCCGGATGTGCGTAGGCCGGGAGCGGCTGCCCGGGGGCAAGCCGCCGCACCGGGAGGTCGACAGGTTCCACGGCGGCTCCCTATCGTGTCGTGACACGTGATAGGGCCCCGGACCGCGCTTCCCCTCGCGGCCCGAGGCCCATCCTGTCCCCGCGGGAGCGACCGGTCAGGCGACCGCCGCGTTCCCGCGGGAGAATTACAGCGATGTGATTCTACACCGCTGTCGGGCCCGGATGGAAGCATATCCGGGAGCTTCGAGTCAGGCCGAGCGGCCGCCGCGGCGGGTGTGGATGTAGTCGCTGACGACGTAGTCGCCCAGGCGCTCGGTGGCGGGCGAGAACACGCGGCCGTGGTTGAGGCGCGCCAGGGTCTGGACGAAGCGGACCAGGCGCGGCTCGTCGTCCAGCATGAACACGTTGACGGTGGCACCCCGCTTGGTGAGCCGCAGCACCTCGGCCAGGGTCAGCTCCAGCGTGCGGGGCAGCGGTGGCCACTCGAACCAGGGCACGCCACCGGGCTCCAGGTGCGCGGTGGGCTCGCCGTCGGTGACCACCAGCACGATCGGCTCGGCCTCGGCATGGCGGTCGAGGTGGCGACCGGCCAGCATCAGCGCGTGCTGCAGGTTGGTGCCCTGCACCATGTCCGGCTCCAGCTCGGCCAGCTCCCCCGCCCGCAGGCTCCGCGCCAGCGCCGAGAAGCCGATGATCTGCAGGGCGTCCTGGGGGTAGCGGGTCGAGATCAGGCTGTTGAGGGCGAGCGCCGTCGCCTTGGCGGAGGCCCAGGCGTCGCGCAGCACCATCGAGTACGACAGGTCGATCAGCAGGCAGACCGCCGCGGCGGTGCGGCGCTCCGTCTCGAGCACCTCGAAGTCGCCCGCCTCCAGGGCGAGCCGGGGGCGGGTCGGGGTGCGTCCCTCGCGGCCGGCCCCGCCGGCGCCGGCCCGCGCCAGCCCGGGCCCCTGGCGCAGGACGGCGTTGCGGAGCGTGCCGACCACGTCCAGCGGCTGCTCGTCGCCGAAGTGCCAGGGCCGGGTCGAGCCCGTCAGCTCGCCGATGAGACCCGCGCCCTCGCTGTCGTGATCGCCGCGGTCACGCGCCTCCAGGTGGCGGAAGATCCGGCGCAGGGCGGTGGCGCCGATGCGCCGGATCGCCTTGGGTGTCAGCTTCAGCCGGCCATGGTCGCGGGTGAGGTATCCCTGCTCGGTCAGCTCGCGCTCGAGCGCCCGCAGGGCGTCGAGGTCCTCGACCGAGCGCCGACCGAGCGCCCGCTCGAGCGTCTCGATGTCGACGTCGTCCAGGGAGGCGCCCGGGTAGTCCTGTGCCAGCGCCGCCTCCAGCGACTCCAGGTCGGCCAGCTCCTCCAGCGCGGTGGTGGCGTCGCCGAGCCCGAGCGGCTCGCGGCCGCCGATCACCGCGCGCTCGCCCCACGGCAGGTCGGGCCGGCGCCAGCGCAGCGCCTGCCCGAGCCGGTCCAGCTCGTACTCGAGCCCGAGATCGCCGAGGGCGGACTGCGTCAGCGCAGCCAGCTCGGCCCGCTGCTCCGGCGAGAGCGAGCTCATCAGCCGGCTGGCCGCGGCCGCCCTGCGGGCCAGCGAGTCGATCAGCTCGTCGAGATTGCGCGGGTTCTCCGGGAACAGGTCACCGTACTGGCGCATGAACTCGTCGAAGCGCGGTTGCGTGTCCTCGCCGCGGGCATCGGCCTCGAGCAACTCGTTCAGCGCGCCGAGCATGTCCTTGACCCGCTGCATCTGCTCGGGCCTGGCGCCGGCGAGCGCATCGCGCATGCCCCGGAACTGGGTGTCGAGCACCTCGCGGCGCAGCAGGTCGCGAATCTGCTGGTAGGTGGCGGCCGCCTCCGGCGAGCGCCACTGGTAGTCGGCGAGCTGGCGCACCGCCCGGGCGGTGTCGCCGGGGAGCTGGTCCAGCTCGGCCTCGGCCAGCCGGGCGGCGTCGGAGGGGTCGGGGAACAGCGACCGGCGCTCCTGCTCGACCGCCTGGTCGAGCAGCTCGCGCACGCGCTCGAGGACGCCGCCGAGGCGCCCCCGCTCGCGCAGCTCCTGGCGGCGCTCGCGGGCGCGGCGCAGCAGGTCGCGCAGGCCCTGCATGCCCGGCATGCCCTGCCGCAGCAGCGACGAGAGCGCCTCGCCCGGCCGCTCCCCCGCCAGCACCCGCTCCCCGATCCGGTCCAGCGCCTCGCGCAGGTCGAACGGCGGCTCGAGCGGGTCCGGCCCGCCCTGCCACGGCCCATACCTCGAGCGGGAGCTCAACGCCCGTACACCGCCCTGCCAGGCAGCTCCTCCTTGCCGAGCCGCTTGGCCAGGTGCAGGCCCTCGAGGGCGAACTCGAGCGCGGCGGCGGCGAGCCCTGGCGTCTCGGTCTCGGAGTCGCCGAGCCGGCGCAACAGCTGCGCCAGCCCCGCCACCGGCCCGATGCGCTGCAGCAGCTCCGGCGCGGAGACCAGCTCGCCGCTCTCGACCGTGTTGCCTTCGTTGAAGCGGCGCAGCACGCCGGAGAGGTCCTGGCCCGCCAGGCGCGCGCGGAAGGTCTCGGCCAGCGCCCGCTTCAGCAGGTGCTTGAGCAGGTCGAGCTCGCGGCCCTCCTCGAGCTCGTCGAACTCGACCTTCCCGAGCGCGGTGGGCACCACGGCCGGCAGGTCGACGACGCGCACCACCGGCACCGGCTCGCCGGTGACCGCCGCGCGGCGCACGGCCGACGCGGCGGCGGTCTCGGCCGCGGCGATGGCGAAGCGGGCTGACACGCCCGAGCGGGCGTCGATCTGGGGAGCCTCCCGCACGGCGCGGGTGAAGCGGGCGATGATCTCCAGCACGTGGTCGGGCACGACCGGCTCGCCGAGCGGGCCACCGTGCCAGCGCAGCACCGCCTCCTGGCGGATCAGCGCCACCTCGTCGTCCAGGCGCAGCGGGTAGTGCGTGCGGATCTCGGCGCCGAAGCGGTCCTTGAGCGGGGTGATGATGCGCCCGCGGTTGGTGTAGTCCTCCGGGTTCGCGCTCGCCACCAGCAGCAGGTCGAGCGGCAGGCGCAGCTGGTAGCCGCGCACCTGGATGTCTCGCTCCTCGAGCACGTTGAGCAGCGCGACCTGGATGCGCTCCGCGAGGTCCGGCAGCTCGTTGACGCTGAAGATGCCGCGGTTGGTGCGCGGCACCAGGCCGTAGTGCACGGTCTCGGGATCGCCGAGGGTGCGGCCCTCGGCGACCTTGATCGGGTCGACGTCGCCGATGAGGTCGCCGACGCTGGTGTCCGGCGTGGCCAGCTTCTCGCCGTAGCGCTCGGAGCGGTGCCGCCAGACGATCTCCAGGTCGTCGCCCTGCTCGGCCAGGCGCCACCGGCACGACACGCAGATCGGCGCGTACGGATGGTCGTTGATCTCGCAGCGCGCCACCGCCGGGGACCATTCGTCCAGCAGGTGGGTGAGCGAGCGGATCAGGCGCGTCTTGCCCTGCCCCCGCTCGCCGAGCAGCACGATGTCGTGGCCGGCGAGCAGGGCGCGCTCCAGCTCGGGCAGCACGGTCTCGTCGAAGCCGATGATGCCGGGGAAGCGCTCCCCGTTGGACGCGAGTCTTGCCAGGAGGTTGTCACGGATCTCTTGCTTGACGTCCTTGTACTGATGCCCGGAGGCGCGCAGCTCACCCAGCGTGGCGTGAGCGGGCGCCGCAGGAATGGTCATCGGCTCCCTCATTCGTCGATCATCCCCGAACGGTCCGCAAGCCAGCCCGCGACCTCGGCGACCATGGCCATGGGACCGCCATCCACCCTACGACCGATTGCCTCGGAGCGCTTCCGCAAGCAGCCGTCCGGCGATCACCAGGAGCACCAGGCCGATGATCGCCCACACCGGCTCGCCGGTCATGAAGCTGCCCTTGACCACACCGATGCCCTGCAGGAACCACAGCAGACCCACCAGCGCGAGCACCACCCCGACAACGGTCGCCCAGCGCCTGCGCACCCACTGACTCCTTCGCAACGTCCCCATCCCTTGTGGTCAAGCCTCGGGTGAGCGCCGCCAGGCTGCCCGGCCCAGCAGCGCGAAGCTCGCGAGCACGCGGGTGACGAGGTCGTCGAGGCCCCGCTCGGCCAGCGTCTCCGCCACGCCGCGCCGGTCCAGCGGCCGGTTGCAGGCGGCCAGGTCGAGCGGCACGTCGGTGCGGATGGTCATCAGCTCGCGGTTCAGCTCGTAGGTGGCGCGGTGGGTGACAAGCGCCTCGGCCACCCACGAGCCGAGGAGCGTGGCCACGCCGGCGGGATTGGCGATCGCCGTCTCCACGTCGGGGTAGACGGCCAGCAGCCTGGCCGCGGTCACCGCGCCCACGCCCCGCACCCCGGGCAGGCAGTCGCTGGAGTCGCCGCGCAGCGCGGCGAATTCGAGGTACTGCTCGGGTCCCACCCCGTAGCGGGCTCGCAGCCAGCTCGGCGAGACCTGCTCGATGCGCCCGCCCGCCACCAGCAGCAGCACCCGGACGGTCGGGCGCACCAGACCGAAGGCGTCCTGGTCGCCGGTGGCCAGGGTGGCGGCGACAAGGCGCCTGGAGGCCAGCGCGGCCGCCGAGCCGAGCACGTCGTCGGCCTCCAGCCCGTCGGGCACGACCACGCACAGCCCGAGCTGGTGCAGCAGCTCTGGAAGCTCGTCCAGCAGACCCACCAGCTCGTCCGGCTTCGGGGGCCGCGCCGCCTTATAGGAAGGATGCCGCTGGCGTCGCGCGCTGTGGATCGGGTCGTCGAAGCCGATCACGCAGGCGGTCGGCTGCACCTCCCCGGCGATCTTGGCCAGCATGGCGAGCACGCGCCCGGCCGCCGCGCCGGGCTCGGCGTCGACGCCTCCGACGGCGTGGAAGGCGCGGTGCGCCAGGCCGTTGCCGTCGACGGCCAGCAGCAGCGGGCCTGGACGGCCCCGCGTCCGCGCACGACGGCGTCGCCGCCTGGCGGGCTGCCCGTTGGCCACACCGGGATCCGCCTCTTCGTCCGGGAGGGCGAAGAGGCGCAGCTCTCCGGGCACGCTGGTCGGCGGCATGGCGACACCTTCGCCGCTCGTCGCACCTTTCGCAAGAGGGAAATTGGTAACTGCCGCCAGGGACGGGCGGGGGGGCCGAACCCGCCCCTGGCGGCAACCTGACGGCGCCGGGCGCTCCACTGGCCCGATGCTGAAGGCCCCAGGCGGCCTCGGCACCGACTCCGATCGTCTCCTCGACCTGGCTTGCGCGCTCCGCGACGGAACGCTCGGCCATCCGCTCGTCGCTGCCTCCAGGTCGGCGTCTATGGCGAGTGTGCGCCAGATCTTCCCAGTGGTAAAGCCATTCCGGGTCAGTGACGGCACCTCGCCGCGATCGGTGTGCGTGGCTCGGCGCTGGGATCGTGGCACAGCCGCTGACTGCGGAGGGTACGGGAAGCGTGACAGCGCGTCAAACATGCCGTAACAGCGCTGCGCATGGCGTCTGGGGACGCGCGCGGCGGTGCGCTGGTGCGCTACGCTCCCCCTCGTGGCGAGCAGGGCAGAGATCCGCAAGCACCATCGCCGCCGGCGAGAGGAGTCTGAGCGAGAGATCCTCGAGGCGGCGGAGCGACTCCTGCGCGAGCGCCCGTTCCGCGAGCTCACCGTCGACGACCTGATGGCCGCCACGGGCCAGTCCCGCACCGCGTTCTACCGGCATTTCGCCGACCGCCAGGAGCTGCTCGTCCGGCTGATGAGCGACCTCGCCGAGAGCCTGTACGACATGGCCGGGGCGTGGCTGGGCGGCGGCGACAACCCACGTGTCGAGAGCCTGCAGTCGTTTGAGCTGCTCACCGGCGTGTACGAGCGGCATGGCCCGCTGCTGCGCGCGATCGCCGAGGCCGCCAACCACGACCAGGAGATCGAGGAGGCCTACGCCAGGCTGGTGCAGCTGTTCATCGACGCCACCGTCGCCAGGCTGGAGCGCGACCGGGCCGCCGGGCGCATCGCCCTGCACCACCTGCGCGAGATGGCCGTCGCGCTGGTATGGATGAGCGAGCGCTACCTGACCCTCAACTTCGGCCAGCCCGGCGAGCAGGCGGACCGCGCGACCGCGGTCGCCGTGCTGCACACCATCTGGATGCGCGCCATCTACCTCATCGACCCGCCCATCGCCGGAGCCCGCTAGCCGGGCCGGCCGCACCCACTCTCGGAGGAGCCCGTTGCGCGCAGTGACGATCGAGGACGGCAAGCTGACGATCCGCGAGCACCCCGACCCTGTTCCGAGCAGGGGCGAGCTGCTGGTGCGCGTCAGGGCCGCCGGACTGAACAGCGCCGACATGTTCCAGCTCCGCGGCGACTACAAGGCTCCGCCCGGCAGCCCGGACGATATCCCCGGCCTCGACGTCGCCGGGGAGGTCGTCGCGCTCGGTCCGGACGTCACCCGGTTCCGGCCCGGCGACCGGGTGATGGCCGTCGTCGGCGGCGGCGGGCAGGCCGAGCTGGCGCTGGTGCACGAGCGCACCGCGGTGCCCGTGCCTGACGGCATGCCCTGGGTCGAGGCTGGCGGCTTCCCCGAGGTCTTCACCACCGCCCACGACGCGCTGTTCACCCAGTGCGAGCTGGGACTCGGCGATCGCCTGCTGGTCCAAGGCGCGGCCGGTGGGGTGGGCACGGCCGCCGTGCAGCTCGCCGCCGCCGCGGGCGCCTCGGTGGTCGCCTGCGTCCGCAACCCCGAGCACCACCGCGAGGTCGCCGAGCTCGGCGCCGAGCTGGTGGTGCTCCCCGCCGACGTCACCGGCACCGGCCCCTTCGACGTGATCCTCGAGCTGGTCGGAGGGGTGAACCTGGCCACCAACCTCGAGCTGCTGGCCACCCGCGGCCGCCTCTCGGTCATCGGGGCCACCGTCGGCGGCACCGCCGAGGTGAACCTGCACCTGCTGATGATGCGCCGCGTCCAATTGCTGGGGTCGGTCCTGCGCACCCGGCCGCTCGAGGAGAAGGCCGACGCCGCCCAGCGGCTCGCGTCGGCCGTGCTGCCGGCGCTCGCGAGCGGGCGCCTGCGGGTCCCGGTCACCGCGACCTACCCGATGGACCGGGTCGAGGAGGCCTACGAGCGGTTCCAGGCCGGCGGCAAGCTCGGCAAGGTCGTGCTGGAGACGTAGAGTCCCATCTCGCCAGGCCCCTTGAGATCAGGGGACGACCTTCGGGACGGAGGACGCTCATGCGCGTGAGCACGTTCGCGGACACCGATGTCGGTCTGGTGCGCCCTGGTAATGAGGACAGCCACTTCCGGGGCGCGACGGTGGTGGCGGTGGCCGACGGGCTGGGCGGGCACCAGGCCGGCGAGGTGGCCTCGGCGATCGCGATCGAGGCGGTCGCCGAGCTGGACAAGCGCCCGTTCACGACCCCCGACGAGGCGCGCGAGGCGCTGGTCGGCGCGATCAGGGAGGGGAACCAGGCGGTCATCGCCAAGGCCCTGTCCGATTCCGCCTACTGGGGCATGGGCACCACCATGACCGCCGCCGCTATCGCCGGTGACCGCTCGCTGCAGCTCGCCCACGTCGGCGACAGCCGCGCTTACCTGCTGCGCGGCGGTCGGCTGCGCCAGCTCACCCGCGACCACACCGTCGTCGGCGAGCTGGTGCGCCAGGGCAGGCTCACCCGGGAGGAGGCCGCCCACCACCCCGAGCGCAGCGTCCTCACGCGCGCCGTCGGCCTGGACCCCGGCCTCGAGGTCGACACCCCACCGCCGATCGAGCTCGAGCCCGGGGACCAGCTCCTGCTCTGCTCCGACGGTCTGACCGAGCCGGTCCCCGAGGACCGCATCGCCGAGATCCTGCTCAGCCACGACGACGGGCAGGCGGCCTGTCGGGCGCTGGTCGACGCGGCCAGGGCCGGCGGCGCTCCCGACAACGTCACCGTCGTGCTGCTGCGGGTGGAGCGCTAGGCTGGAGCATGGACGAGGCGCTCGAGCTCGACGACTACCGGCGGCGGGTTGTCGCCTTGTACCTGGCGGAGCCGACCCAGGGCGGGGCTGGCGCGGCGGCGTTCCGGCGCGGCCGCGACGCGCTGTTCCGCGACCATCCGCAGTCCGCCCTGGACGCATCGCAGCGGGCCCGCTTCGGCGGCCTTGCGTGGTTCCCCTACGATCCCGCCGCCAGGGTCACCGCCGAGCTGCGGCCGCCGGACAGCGACGAGGAGCTGGCCATCGACACCGGCGGCCCTGACGGCACGGTCCGCTACCGGCGGGTCGGCCGCCTGGTCACCCCCTATGGTGAGCTCACGCTGTTCTGGACGCTCGGCTACGGCGGCGGCCTGTTCCTGCCCTTCCGCGACGCCACCTTCGGCAAGGAGACCTACGGGGCCGGGCGCTACCTGACCGACACCGTGAAGGGCACCTTCGGCCGTGGCCTCAGCGTGGACGGCGAACGCCTGGTCCTCGACTTCAACTACGCCTACAACCCGTCCTGCGCCTACGACGGCCGCTGGGCCTGCCCCCTGGCGCCACCGGAGAACCACCTCCAGCTCCCCGTCCGAGCAGGTGAGCGCGCCTTCCCCGACGCTGTCTAGCGCTGCCCGGCGCGGTGCGCCCAGAGGAAGTCCCGGGTCCGTTGTGCCCTCATGATCCCGCGCAACAACGGCGGGTAGGCGGCGAGCGCCTGCGCTCTGCTGCGCATGGAGCCCGACGGGTCGCTGGTCACCCATGCCGACCTGAGCGGCCTCGACCGCGGCTTCAACGAGTTCACCAACGTCACCTGCGAGCTGGTCCCGGCTAGCGGGTAGCGGCCGGCGGGTTCCCCAGTCACGACCGATGGGCACCCGCCGGCTGGTCCTCTATTGTTCATGGGCCACCACGCCCCGGAGGCAGCGAGCCGCATCATGCCAAACGTCAAGACCAGAAAGACGACAGCCGGCGCACCAGAGGAGGACGCGGTCGTCGCCGCGGCGAAGGCCGGCGACGAGTCAGCGTTCGCCACGCTCGTGGAGCGCTACCGGCGGGAGCTGCACGTGCACTGCTACCGGATGCTCGGCTCCTTCGAGGAAGCCGAGGATCTCGTGCAGGAGACGCTCCTGCGGGCGTGGCGCGGCCCGCGACAGGTTCGAGAGCTTCGAGGGTGGTTCCCGGTTCCGGGCGTGGCTGTACCGCATCGCGACGAACGCCTGCCTCGACGCCCTGCGGCACAACACGCGACGGGTGCGGTCGATGCATTCCTTCGCGGAGGTCCCGTGGCTGCAGCCATACCCGGATCGGCTGCTGGACGAGATCGCGCCCAGCGACACCGAGCCGGACGCGGTCGTCGTCGCCCGGGAGACGATCGGGCTGACCTTCCTCGCGGTCATCCAGCTCCTTCCGCCGCGCCAGCGGGCGGTCGTGATCCTGCGTGACGTGCTCGGCTGGTCGGCCGGCGAGACCGCGTCGCTGCTCGACACGAGCGTGGCCGCGGCCAATAGCGCGCTCCAGCGCGCACGCGCGACGCTTCGGGAGCGGTTGCCGGGGCGCCCGTCAGAGTGGTCCGGCTCGGAGCCCACGGATGAGGAGCGGGTGTTGCTGGAGCGCTTCATCGACGCCCACGAGCGGGCCGACGCCGCTGCCGCCGCCGCCTTGGCACGCGAGGACCTGCGCGTCACGATGCCCCCGTATCCCTGGTGCTACGACGGGCTCGCGTCGATCGCGCCCCTTCTCGAGCAGGGGCTCTCCGACCCCGGCGAGTGGCGCCTGGTGCCCACTCGCGCCAACCGCCTGCCGACGGCCGCCAGCTACCTCAAGGCGAAAGGCGACTCCAAGTACCGGGCGTTCAAGCTCGACGTGCTGCGCATCGAGGGCGGCGCCATCGCGGAGATCACCACCTTCGGCGCCAGCCTGTTCCCGGCGTTCGGCCTGCCGCCGACGCTGTAACGGGTCGACGCGGACGACAGCCGGCGGGGCCACGCGGCCCGCTCCTGCTTGCGGGAAATGAGTCGAGCTCGGCTGCCACTGTCCTATGGTTGCGCTCATGCTGGATCGGAAGCGGCTGCGGGAGTTCGCCGAGCGCGGATTCGTCGTGGTGCCGCAAGTCGTCCCGCGGAAGCTGGTGGCCGCGCCGTCTACTTCCGCGTCAGGCGGGTCGGCCACACGACTCGCTGGCGGGAGTTCCTGCAGGACGCCTGGTTGGACTACGACGGGGTCACCTCCCAGCGGCCCGCGACCGGGTAAGGACTCTTCGTCGAGGAATGGCTGGCCGGGGCCGCGAGCCGTCCGCGGCTGTGCCACTCGCTGGCGAGGTCACGCATGAGCAGGGCGCTGTCGAGCACCGCGGTCCCCGGCGGGAAGCGCTGTGGGTCGTCGAAGAAGCTCGATGCGACCGCCTCGATACTTGCGGGCTCCATCCGCCAGCCGAGTGTGCGCAGCTCGATACCGTCGTAGACGCCCGGCCGACGTGTCGCCGACCAGCCAAGCGAACCCCGCTGGAAGAACCTCGAGGCGGCGGCGAGCGACCCGAGCACCGAGCCACGCGGCAGGTCGTCGGTCAGCGCCACCGCGACGCGCACGTTCACACCGCCGTCCACGTCGGCCAGGGCGACCTGATAGCGGCCCCCGGCTTCCTCGACGCGGAAGCGGGTCCGCTGGTGGACGCCCGGGAACAGACGTCCGCCGGCAAGCGCGGTGAGGCGCGACGAGGTGTCCCGCCGCGGGATGTAGACGCCCTGGGCCGTCCCGTCGTCGGTATCCCACTCCACAGCGATCCGGTGCGCGGCATTCTCAGAGGTGAACCCGACACGGCCTGGTGCGGCCGCCGGTCGGAGGCCGCTCAGCCGGATCAGGCAGATACCCGCGACGGCGAATCCGTCCAGTGTCACCGGACGGAACGGCTCAGGCAGCAACTGGGCGACAACATCCGCCTCCACCCGGTAGTTCACCAGCAGCCGCCGCTCGATCGTCGCCGCCATCACGGGGACCCTCATCATTCCCTCCGTTCTTCCTCGTGCGGCTTCTCTCCCGCGCCGGACGACCGCTGGTGACGGAGCACGATCTGCTCGGGGCAGACGGCAGAGAGGAAGCGGCCCACGCAGAGGGCCAGACGTTCCTCGACCAAGGCGTAGAGGATCCTGTTGCCGTCCCGGCGCTCACGAACGAGCTCCGCGGCTTTGAGCACCGCCAGGTGTCGCGAGACCGACGGACCGCTGATGGGGAACCGGCCGGCGATCTCACCGGCGGCCAGCTCCCCTACGCGCAGATCCTGGAGGATCTGACGCCGGGTCGGGTCGGCGAGCGCCTTGAACACCCCACTGTCGTCTGTCATGTTAGCTATATAGCCACAATTCTAAGTTTGCTGCAAGGACGACATCAGCACTGCGAGCGAAAGGCGGTACCCCGGCTCTTCGGACCTCAGCAAGCGGCCGGGCGGGCTCACGGTCCCAGGTAGGAGGCGGCGACGCGTTTGGGCACGACCATGCGCCACGCCTCGACGACCAGCTCCCGCATCTCCGCCTCGTCGATCGCGTCCAGCCACACCCGCACCCAGTTGTACCGCTCATCCGAGGCGGCGGGCATGTGGAACTTCTCCGGCTCGCTGCTCACGAGCGCGGCCCGCTCCTCCTTGGGGAACCCGAACCCCATCGACCTCTCGTCCGGCGAGATCGAGACGAAGACGATCCTGCCGACCCGGAACTTGACGTGGTCGCGTATCAGGTGCTCCTCGCTGCGCGGCAGCGTGCCGGCAAAGCGTCGCACGTCCTCTGCCGTGACCATCCCCGACCGTACCTCCTCCTGCTCCTTCTGATGCTCCGCGGACGCGAAGCGAGAAAACGAACACGCCTGGCGGATCGCTGCGTACTGGGGCAGCGCACGTATTCGGATCATGCGCTATTCCTGCGCCGAGGGCATCGATGAGCTCAGCCGCTTCCTTCGGGACGGAGCCCGTCGAAGACGATCGCGAGGGCACGGGCCCGCAAGCGGCTGGCGTCCTCGCGAAGGTGACGTCCCGGAGGCGGCTGGCGCAGGTCGGCAGCGGCGTCAGTTGCGTGCGGCGTACTCGCCGAGGAGCTCGATGATGCGCAGGTCGGCGAGCAAGGTCCGATCCTGCTGGTCGCGGGCGGGGGTGTAGGTCGCGATGGTCGCGGCCGCGATCGGTAGCCGTGTCGTCACGGCGTGGATGATGTCTTCCATTTGGGGAAGTGAGAGCCCGCCGGGCACCGGCTCGTCCACGATGCCGGGCGCGGTCTGTGGATCTAACGCGTCGTTGTCGATGTGCAGGTAAACCTCGTCGACCTGGCCGGCCAGCCGCTCCAGCACCGAGACGATGTCGCCCTGTGGCCTGCCCTGCTTCCATGGGATGGCGTGGATGGCGGAGTCCTGCAGCCGGCGGGCCTCCGCTGGCGGGGAGAGGCTGCGCACACCAGCCAGCACGACCAGCTCTTCCGGCACTGGCGGGCGGCCACCCAGCGATGCCCAAAGTTCCCGGTAGCAGTGGCCAGTGACAACGGCCAGCGACATGCCGGGAAAAAAGCCGCTGGCCGACGACTCCGGCGTGTTGAAGTCAGCGTGCGCGTCGATCCAGACGATGCCGCAGCGCCCGCGGCCCAAGCCAGCCACGACCCCGATCGCCGCATCGCACGATCCGGCCAGCACGATCGGAAGCTGCGCCGTGCCGATCACCGACCGCACTGCCAGGCGCACGCCGTGGTTGACCGCCATCGACGCGGAAACCGGCCCGCGGGGTGCTCCGGATTGCGCCTGGACGCGCTGATGCCTGGCCATGACATCCTTGCCAGCCAGCAGTCTGTCGATACCCGCCCGCGCATAATGACCCGGGGCCTCTGACACCGGATGAGCGGCATCACCAGCCATGAACGGCACGTAAAGGAGCGAAACGTCCGTGACTGCACCTCCGCTGGCTGTCGCGACACGCCGTTCTTGATCGGTGACTGATAGGTGAAGAGTGTCCAAGATCGGCGTGTCTACACACGTCGGACCTTGGAGGTCTTCGGTGATCGCCGACCCGGACCCTGTAGACCGGGGTCCTCGTACAGATTGGGAGCCACAGCGACGTGACGCGTAACGTTCAGTGCCTGCGCCCCGGTCATCTTCGCCGGGGAGAACCCGAACCTGACCCTGTACCGGCCGGCGGGCGCCGGCTCTCCGATGATCGTGGCGGCCGCCAGCTTCTGGCGGTGCGCATGGTCCCCGGCTGGCACGGGCAACGTGCTTGTGTGCGGGTCGACCCGCAGGCGTCGCGCCTCGGGGAGGACGCTCCACACGCGGTATGGGCCGACAACGAAGCGCTGGGGCGGCTGGTCGCTGGCAGCTTCGTCCAGCATTTCGCGGAATTCCGCGGCCGCGGTGTCGCGCGGATGGCGCCACAGCCGGCCAGCTTCGCCTCCCGATCCGGCGACGCCGGATCCTTGAGCGTCGCCTGCACGGCCGAGCGCCAGACGGTCGAGCTCGCCTGGCTCGCTCCCGAGGACGCCTACCTGCGGGCCGCCGAGGAGCCGTACGGGGACACTGCCTACTACGTCTCCTCGGTCCTGCGCCCGTGCGGACAGGCCAGCATCACCGTTGACGGTCACCGCCTGGCCGGGCAGCCCCTGCGCTCGGAACTGGACGGCCAGCCGCACAGCAGCGCCTTCCTCGCCTACTCCGAGACATGGGTGCAGCGCTGAGCCGGTGAGCGAGCGGGTCGCAACCGGATGAATTGTTGCATCGGATGTCATAGCGCTCGTTCAGCTGCAGCCGCTGGTGGTGCCGCACGACTCGCAGACGAAGCAGGAGCCGGCCGGGCGCATGCGAACCCCGCAGGTCGAGCAGAACGGGGCGTCGACCGCCGCCATCCCAGGCGTGAAGGCCAGCTCGGCCCGCGCCGTGCGCGGCGTGGCCTGCACGTCGGCTGCCTTGCTGTTGCCGGCGTTCTGGTCGGCCGACTCAGCGCCGTCCGCGGTCTCGGCGGCCTCCTCGGTGCCGCTGGCCGGCGACGGGGCCGCGACGGCCGGCGTGCTGCCGTTCACCTCCTCGATCCGCTCCGCCGTGGTCTTGATCCCCAGCGCCTGACGGGTCTCGACGTCGAGGTAGTCGATCGCCAGGCGGCGGGCGATGTAGTCGACCAGGCTCTGGGTCAGACGGATGTCCGGGTCGTCGGTGATGCCGTTGGGCTCGAAGATCGTGTTGGAGAACTTGGCCACGTACACCTCGAGGGGCACCCCGTACTGCAGGCCCAGGCTGACCGCGATGGCGAACGCGTCCATGACACCCGAGAGGGTCGAGCCCTGCTTCGACACCTTGACGAAGATCTCGCCGAGGCCGTCGTCCGGATAGGAGCCGGCGCTCAGATAGCCCTCGATGTCGCCGACCCGGAACGAGGTGGTCCTGGACGGGCGCGTCCGCGGAAGCCGCCGACGGACCGGTGCGCTCTCGATCTCGATGACCGTGCCGCTGTCGGTGACCACCGTGCGGTCTCCCTTGCCCGAGTCCGCCTCCGCCTCGGCCGCTGCGGCGTCGGCCTTGGCGTCGCTGGACTTGGTCGCCGAGAGCGGCTGCCCGACCTTGCAGTTGTCCCGGTAGATCGCAAGCGCCTTCAGGCCGAGCTTCCAGCCCTCGTAGTACGCCTGCTCGACCTCCTCGACCGTGACCTGCTCAGGCATGTTCACCGTCTTGGAGATGGCGCCGGAGATGAACGGCTGCACAGCGGCCATCATCCGGATGTGGCCCATGTACTGGATGGGTGAATCGCCCATGGCGCAGTCGAAGACCGGGTAGTGCTCCGTGCGGAGCGCCGGTGCGCCCTTCACCGAGTTGTGCTCGGCGATGTACTCGAGGATCGCCTGGATGTGCTCCTCGGCGTACCCCAGCCGCCGCAGCGCCCGTGGCACGGTCTGGTTCACGATCGACATGGAGCCGCCACCGACCAGCTTCTTGGTCTTCACCAGGGCGAGGTCGGGCTCGATCCCAGTGGTGTCGCAGTCCATGAGCAGGCCGATCGTGTTGTGACTGACGAAGCCGGAGGCGACGTAGGTGACGTTGTCGGGCACGGACAGATCGTAGGTCGGCTGGAGGCCGCCATCCTCGTTCACGGCGACCCGCTCGAACACATACCCGAGCATCTCCTCGAGCCTGGCGTCGCCCGTCTCCTCGACGATCTTGGTTGCGAGCCTCCGGCTCACACCACCATGCCGACGCAGGGAGAGCTGGACGGCGTTGCGGCGTGGATGCCCGACCGGGACAACCTGGTTCCAGACCTCGCGAGGCAGGTGGATGCGATCGCGATTGCCGGATTGCGTCGTCGTTGGGATGCCCAGCACGAGCATGAGACTCCGCAGCTCACCCGCGAACCGATCCGATGCGGTGCTGAGGCTCGGCACGGAACCGGCGATCGTTCCATCGGCCTCGAAGACCCCGCGCAGGAACGCGCCATACACATCCCGGTCGTTGGCCTCGAGGATCGCCGACGGGATATGCGACTCCCATCCCTTGCCAGCGTGGTCCTCGCCGGGCAGACGCTTGGCGAACCCGCTCGCCTGCCACCACCTGGCGAGCCGAACCGAATGGAAAGCCACCTCGTAATAACCGGTCTGCTGGCTGACCGCCGCCTCAATGCCGAACAGTTCCTTGCCGAGCACGCGAAGGCGCTCGACGACGTCCAGATCGGTATCCGCGACGCAGAGCCGCAGCCCCCTGGCGTGGAGGCTCCCATCCCCCATGAAGTAGCCGACGAGCTCGGCCAGATCCGCGCTGACGTGATCGGGAACGCGGATCCCTCGCTCTCCCGTCCAGTACGCCTCATCGAGCACAGGCAGCGGCACCTTCCGGGACTCACCGATCATGGTCCCGAGCTGCAGCGGGACCACGTCATCCGGCTCGATGTCGGCAAGCTGTCGCCACACCCACCCACCAGTCTCGGGATGGATCACCTTGATGCGGTGGCGCAGCGTCCCCTGGATCGTATAGCCGGACCTGGTGGCGATCCGCCGAGTCTGCTCCTCACCATTGATGAAGAACTTGGTCGCTTCGCGCGGGCCTTCGTCGGTTGAGACGGTGACCGCCAGATCCTGCCATTGAGCGCCCTGGGTATCGCCGAGCTCACCGAGCCGCACGAGTCCACGGTCCGTCGTCACGAGGGTGTCAGGCGTCAGGCAACCAGTCGGGGCGATCACACTGGCCTGGGCATTTCGATAGCCGTGCTCCTGGCCGAACTTCAACGCCTCGTCCCAGGACGACCGGGCCGCCTCAAGCAGGCTCGGCTGCACCAGCTTGGCGTCGATGCCGTCGACCGCCTCGCGGTGCTTGCCGATGACGCGGAGCATCGGCTCGCGGTTCTTGGGATAGCCGGCGAACGGCCCCATCACCTGTGCCATGCGGGCGCTGGTGCGGTAGGCGTGCCCGGTCATCAGCGCGGTGATCGCCGCGGCCCAGGCCCTGCCGCCGTCCGAGTCATAGGGCTGGCCCTGCGCCATCAGCAGCGCGCCGAGGTTGGCGTAGCCGAGCCCGAGCTGACGGTAGTCCTTGGCGTTCGTGGTGATCTTCTCGGTCGGATACGACGAGTCGCCGACGATGATCTCCTGCGCCAGGAAGACGATCTCGACCGCGTGCCTGAACGACTCGACGTCGAAGACACCGTCGTCCCGCAAAAACTTCAGCAAATTCAGGCTCGCCAAATTGCACGCTGAATTATCCAGGTGCATATACTCCGAGCAATTCGCAACGATCATGCCCTGGACAATATACGAATGGTTCTTCGGCTCGCTCAAATTATAGGTGACCGCGAAACCGTCGTCCTCACGGCGAGCGAGCTTGACCTTTCGCCGCTGACGCCCCTTTGCGGCGCCAGTCAATGCTTGTAGGCGCGCAGCCTTGCCAGGTAGGTCGAAACCGATCAGGGAAGCGAATCGATCAATGCCATCTCCGCCGATGCGCAGATCCGAGCAGGCACTCGAGTCATAGGACCGTGCCTGCCCGTCCTGGCCAATGTAAGAGAACTGTCCACGACGTACCCGCTGATTCTCATAGATCGTGCTCGAGATGCCGAGACCGGAGAGCAGCGCCTGCACGGATCGAAGCAGCTCAGACGAGACGCTTCCCAAACCCACATACCGAGTCGTCTTGCCGTTCACAACCGTGCCGTCGGCGTCGAACAGACCGCGGAGAAAGGCGCGGACGATGTCGCTGGGGGCTTGGAGGATGGACCAGGGCACGTCCTTCTCGGCCGCCTTCACGCGCTTGAGGCCGAGCGCCTCGAAGAACAGCGCCAGGGCTCGGCGGGAGAGCCTGAGCTGCGCGGTGCCGTTCTCCTGAGCGCTCAGCTTCGGCGCACGCCCGCCGTTCAGCTCGCTGACCAGCCGCTGGTGACGCGGGAGGATGGCCGCACGGTCCTCCGCCGAGCCGTAGACGGCCGAGATCACATCACCGCTGAACGAGCCATCGCCGACCAGCCAACCGAGCAGGTGGGCGAAGTCCGGGTCCCACTTCTCGGGCAGCGCCATGGAAGCGGCGTGGTCCCCCTTGGACGCGTAGGCCGCGACATCGGTCGGCACCGGGAGCCGTCGCTCCGCGGCGACGGTCGGGGTCTGGTGGTCGAGCAGCCGGACCTCGTCGGTCGGCTCGAGGTCCTGGGCCGCCACCCAGCCCCGGTTCGCGGTCCAGAAGCGGTGGTTGGGTGTGCAGCGGACCTGGGCGCCGTTGGCGAACGTCAGACGCACCACCGGATTGACTCCAGTCACCATCACCGCCTCGTGGCGGCTCAAGGTGACAGTCTCGCTGGGAGCGTCGGGATTGGTGGCGTCGTGGGTGTAGATCCCGAAGGTCTCCCCATCCACGGCCCGGCGGGCGAGCTCGTCGAACCGGATGAGCCCCTTGTCGGTGTGGACGAGGGTGTCGCCGGTGAAGCAGGGGTTGGATGCGTTGATCCTTCCGGATTCCGGCGTGGTGTGCCAGTCGTTGATGGTGGTGTCGTACTGCATGCCAGGGTCGGCGCATTCCCAGGCGGCCTGGGTGATCTCTCGCATCAGCTCGCGGGCGCGGGCCCGCTCGATGGTGCGCCCGTCGAGCACGGCCCTGAGGTCGAATTCCCCGTCGCTTTCGTAGGCGTCCATGAACTCGTCGGTGACCCGCACCGAGTTGTTGGCGTTCTGGTACTGGATGCTGATCGAATCGCGGCCGTCGAGGTCCATGTCGAACCCGGCGTCCCGGAGCACCCGCGCCTTGTGCTCCTCCCGCGCCTTGCACCAGATGAAGTCACGGACGTCAGGGTGATCCACGTTCAGGACGACCATCTTGGCCGCTCTACGGGTTTTTCCGCCCGACTTTATCGTGCCGGCGGACGAGTCGGCGCCGCGCATGAAGGACACCGGGCCGGAGGCCTCGCCGCCGTTGCCCAGCGGCTCCATGGAGGAGCGGATGGTCGACAGGTTGACGCCGGCGCCCGAGCCGCCCTTGAAGATCAGCCCCTCCTCGACATACCAGTTGAGGATCGAGGGCATGGTGTCCTCGACCGACAGGATGAAACACGCCGAGCACTGCGGGTGGGGCTCGACCCCGACGTTGAACCAGACCGGCGAGTTGAAGGCGGCCTCCTGGTTGACGAGGAGGTGCGTCAGCTCGGCCCGGAACGCCTCGGCGTCGGCCTGGCTGGCGAAGTAGCCGTCCTTGACACCCCAGTTGGTGATGGTGCCGGCCACCCGGTCGACCATCTGTCGCACCGAGTGCTCGCGCTGGGGGGTGCCGAGCGGTCCGCGGAAGTACTTCTGGGCGACGATGTTGGTGGCGTTCTGCGACCAGGTGGCGGGGAATTCCAGGTCACGCTGCTCGAAGGCGGTCGAGCCGTCGCGCCAGTTGGTGATGACGGCGTCCCGGCGCTCCCAGGTCAGCCTCTCGTACGGCTGGACGCCCTCGGCCGTGAACAGGCGGCGAACCTGAAGACCCTTGCGAGCCGAACCCTGTTGGACGGACAGAGCATCCCTGGTCTTGGCCACGATGACCTCCTAGCGGCCCCCCACAGGGCCAAGCTCACGTCCCCCAGGGAAGTTGGCGCTGATGTTGAGTGAGTCACGGGGACCGGACTCCGTTGGACGCCAGCGGGACGACGGACAGGACTTACAGCGCTGTGATTTAGCAACGAACCCGGGTCGAGGTCAAGCAGTTCATACACAACATGTTGTGGATAACTCACGCCGACTCAGGTATTGTACCACTATATGTTGTGGTGGCCTGATGTGGCCACGCCCAGGGGAGGAAGCCGTGCGTTGCCCCTTCTGCGGTTCTGTCGACGACGATCGCGTCGTCGACTCGCGTCCGTCCGATGACGGATCGACGATCCGCCGGCGGCGCGCCTGCGCCGCCTGCGGCCGGCGCTTCACGACCTTTGAGCGGGTCGAGGAGCTGCCCCTGCTGGTGCTGAAGCGCGATGGGTCCAAGGAGCACTTCGACCTCGCCAAGCTGGTTTCCGGACTGGAGAAGGCCTGCAAGAACCGCCCGACCGAGCGGGGTGAGATCCTACGCATCGCCAGTGACATCGAAGAGGCGATGCGGGTCCGCGGCCAGCGCGAGGTCGAGAGCCAGGAGATCGGCATCGAGGTGCTCAACGCCCTGCGCGAGCTGGACGTCGTCGCGTACATGCGCTTCGCCAGCGTCTACAAGGATTTCCAGAACCCAGCCGACTTCGAGCGGGAGCTCGACACCCTGGAGTCGCTCCCCAAGCGCACACCCCCCAAACCCCGCGCCCCCGCCGCACGCCGCTGACCCACCTGCGGACCCACCCACCCGCGGCGGACAGGTCACCAAAGCACGGGGAGCAGCCACCATGGGGCGGCACCACGCCGGGACCTCAACGCGGAGAGGCTGGCAGGTTGATCGACTGCCCCACCTGGAGGTCGCCCCGCAGGTGGTTGTCCTCGATCAACTGATCGACCACCGGCCGCGGGTCGCGGCCGGGCGCGACCCGGAGGGCGATCGACCAGAGCGTGTCACCGGGACGGACCGTGTAGCTGACGCGTCGCTCGGCGTAGGCGACACGGGACTCTGACCGTCCGAAGCCCTGGTCCTTGAGGAGACTCGGCGCCACCAGCGGGAGAAAGGCGGCGAGCACCACGAGCGCGACCGTCCGGAAGCGCAACCGCCGTGGTCCCTCCCTGTCGGCGCCCCCGGGCCGGTGGCCGTGGTTCCCAGCCCGCGGTCCGACCACTCCGGTGGAGAACGTCTGTTCGATCATGGCAGCATCGTGCCCGAACTCACGTTCGATGTCAACGACCGACCCAGAGACAAGTATATTCGAACAAGTGTTTGCTTTCTTCTTGCGACGCTGTTAAAGTCCGGCCAAGCAGGAGGAAGCGCTCGCCTGCCATGGGGAGCTCGACAGACATTTGTTCAGGGGGTACACGGTCATGGCCGAGGAGCTGACCACCAGGCAGCGACGAATCCTCGAGTTCATCCACGGCGCGGTCACCGACCGGGGCTACCCGCCCTCGATACGGGAGATCTGCGACGCCGTTGGGCTGACTTCGACCTCGAGCGTTCATTCCCAGCTCGAGACGTTGGAGAAAAAGGGTTATATCCGTCGGGACCCGACCAAGCCGCGGGCGATCGAGGTGTACATCGATCGCCCGGCGACCGCGGTGCCACGGCAGCTCCCCACCTATGCCCCACTGCTCAGTGGCCCGATCGCCGCCGGTACCGGCGTCCTCCCCGACGATCAGATCGAGGAGATGCTCCCCCTGCCGCGCGAGCTGGTCGGCCAGGGGGACTTCTTCGTGCTACGGGTCCGAGGCGACTCGATGATCGAGGCCGGCATCTTCGGCGACGATTACGTGGTCGTCCGGCGACAGGACGCGGCCGACAACGGCGACATCGTCGCGGCCCTGGTGCCCAATTTCGAGGACGAGGCGACCGTGAAGCGACTGTCGATGAAGGACGGCCACAGGCGGCTGATGCCGGCCAACCCCGCCTACGAGCCGATCGACGGGGACCAGGCCGCCATCCTCGGCAAGGTCGTCGCCGTCCTCCGCAGACTCTAGGTCGTGGCCGACCGCTGCTCACCCATCGCCGGCGAGGTGACCGCGGCGAACGGCCCCAGGACGTGGGCGAGCGCGGCGGGAGCCCGCACGGTCAGGCGCGTGCCCTCGCCGAGGTGCTCGATCTCGAGCACCTCCCCCTCGCGGTAGGCACGGTCGAGCAGGTCCCCGCGCTCGAAGGGCAGCAGCGCGCTGAGGCACACCTCCGGATGGGGCAGCCGGGCGCTAACGTCGAGCAGCAGCCGGTCGACCTCCTCGCCGGTCACCGCCGAGATCTGCGGGGCGCCCGGGAACTGCCGCGCCAACCGGGCGCGGGAGAGGTCGTCGACCATGTCGATCTTGTTCAGCACCAGCAGCTCAGGCACGTCGGCGGCGCCGACCTCGGCGAGCACGGCGCGCACCGCCTCGATCTGGCCGGCGGGGTCGGGCTGGCTCGCGTCGACCATGTGCATCACCAGGTCCGCGTGGCCCACCTCCTCGAGCGTGGACTTGAACGCCTCGACCAGGTCGTGTGGCAGCTTGGCGATGAACCCGACCGTGTCGGTCAGGGTGGCGGAGCGCCCGTCCGGGAGGTCCAGGCGCCGCGTCGTCGGGTCGAGGGTCGAGAACAGCTTGTCCTCGACCAGGACGCCGGCGCCGGACAGGCGGTTCAGGAGGGTGGACTTGCCCGCATTGGTGTAGCCAGCCAGGGCGACGGCCGGTACGCCGGCTCGCTCGCGACCCCGGCGTTTCACGTCGCGGGTCTTGGCCATCTCGTGGAGGTCACGATGGAGCTTGGTGATGCGACGGCGGATGCGGCGCCGGTCGACCTCCATCTTCGTCTCGCCAGGGCCTCGGAACGCGCCGATGCCGCCGGCCTGGCGGTTCAGGCTCTCGCCCCAGCCCCGCAGCCGTGGCAGCAGGTAGTTGAGCTGCGCCAACTCCACCTGGGCCTTGCCCTCCCGGCTGACGGCGTGCTGGGCGAAGATGTCGAGGATCACCGCTGTACGGTCGATGACCTTGGCGTCGACCAGCTCCTCCAACCGGCGGAGCTGGCCTGGGGCCAGCTCCTCGTCCATGATGACCGTGTCGGCACCGACCGCCTTGACCATGCCGGCGAGCTCGAGCGCCTTGCCCTTGCCGACGAACGTGCCGGCGTCCGGTCGTGGCCGGCGCTGTAGCGCGGTGTCCAGGACTTCGGCACCTGCCGTCTCCGCCAGGCGCCGGAGCTCCTCGAGCGACCGCTCGGTGTCCTCGAGCGTGCCCGCGACCCCGACTCCCACCAGGATGACCCGCTCGAGCCGCAGCTTGCGCAGCTCGACGAGCCTGATCTCGCTGTCGTCCCGCCGGCTCCGGACCGCCGAGGCTGTTTGATCTGTCTTCGTCATGATGTCCACGGTAGCGACTCAACGTGACGCCGTCGCGGGAAATTCCACGGCCGGCGGGACAGCCGCGGCGGTCGCGGGGTGGCCACAGCTCGATCAGCCGCCGACCAGGGCCTTGCGGACCCGCTCGCAGCCCTCCTCCATGCGCGAGTCCGGGATGGTGAGCGACAGCCGGATGTAGCCCTCGCCGCTGGGGCCGTAGCCGGTGCCAGGGACGACCACCACACCGGCCTCCTCGAGCAGCCGCGCGGTGAAGGCGACGCTCGACTCCCCCGGGGGGGTCGGCAGCCAGATGTACAGCGCGCCCTTGGGAGCCTCGACCTTCCAGCCCGCCTCCCAGAACACCCCCATGATCCGGTCGCGCCGCCGCTGGTAGGTGGCGATCAGCTCTGGCAGGTGCGGCATGCCGCTGTGCAGCGCCGCCACGCCGGCGCGCTGGACCGCGTTGAAGATCCCCGAGTCGATGTTGGTCTTGACACGGCCCAGGGCCTCGATCGCGACCTCGCTGCCAACCGCCCAGCCGATGCGCCAGCCCGTCATGTTGAAGATCTTCGACAGCGAGCCGAACTCGATCGCCACCTCGTGCGCGCCCGGGACCTGGAGGATCGACGGAGCGACGAACCCGTCGTAGGTGATCTCTGAGTAGGCGTTGTCGTGGGCCAGCAGCAGGTCGTGGTCGACGGCGAAGCGGACAGCCTGCCCGAACTGATCGAGCGTGGCGACCGCGGAGGTCGGGTTGGACGGATAGTTGAGCCACAGGAGCCGGGCGCGGGCAGCCGTCTGGCCGTCCACGCGCCCGAAGTCGGGAAACCAGGCCTCGGCGGCCGAGAGCGGGATGTGAACCGGCTGGCCCCCGGCGAGGATGGTGCCCACCTCGTACACCGGGTAGCCGGGCTCCGGCACCAGCACCGGGTCGCCCGGATCGACGAACGCCCAGGGCAGGTGGGCGATGCCTTCCTTGGAGCCGATCAGCGGCAGCACCTGCGTACCGGGGTCCAGCTCGACGTCGAAGCGGCGACGGTAGAAGGCGGCGATCGCCTCGCGGAACTCGGCCAGCCCGAAGTAGCTGGGGTACTGATGAGTCGATGGGTCATGCGCCGCGCGCGCCAGCTCCTCGACGACGTAGTCCGGAGTGGGCAGGTCCGGGTCACCGACCCCGAAGGAGATGACGTCGACGCCGGCCGCTCTGGCCGCGGCGACTTTCTTGTCGATCTCCGCGAAGAGGTACGGGGGGAGGGCTGCGATGCGTCGCGCCGTCTGCATTCGAGGGCTCACTCCTTGCACGGGTGTCAGGTGCCGCGAGCGTACGCGTTGACGTGGGCGAAGAGGTCGGGGGCGATGGTGCCGTGTGCCACCTCGCGCGCCGGGCCGGTCATCCGGACCGTGCCAGCGGGCGACCACTCCACCTCGAGTCGCCCGCCGCGCAGGTCGATCGCGACCGGCCGGCCGGTGAAGCCGCGGACCTGGCTGGCCACGGCGACCGCGCAGGCGCCGGTGCCGCACGCGAGTGTCTCGCCGACGCCGCGCTCCCAGGTCCGCTGGCGCAGGGTGTGCTGATCCACGACCTGCACGAACTCGACGTTTGTGCGGTTCGGAAAGGCCGGATGGCGCTCCAGCAGCGGGCCGACGGTGGTGACCGGCGCGGCGTCCACGTCATCGACGTAGACCACCGCGTGCGGGTTGCCCATGGACAGGCAGATGGCCTCGAAGGTGCTCCCCGCCACCTCGAACGGCTCATTGAGCGCCTCGCCCTCGCCGCGCATCGGCAGGTCGGCGCGGTCGAAGCTGGGCGCGCCCATGTCGACCGACACCCGGTCCACCATGCCGCTGTCGTCACAGTGGAGGTCCAGGCGCTTGACCCCGGCCCCGGTCTCAAGGTCGAGCACGACGCTGACAAGGCCGCGGTCGCCAAGGTATTTGCCGACCACCCTCACACCGTTGCCGCACATCTCCGCCACGGAGCCGTCGGCGTTGCGGTAATCCATGGAGAAGGGCGCCTGGCGTCCGGGCGCGATGCGGATCATGCCGTCCGCCCCGATGCCGAAGTGGCGGTCGCACACCGCCCGCACAAACTCAGGCGACAGCTCCAGGCGATCCTCCAGATCCTCCACGACCACGAAGTCGTTGCCCGTGCCGTGCGCCTTGACGAACTCCACGACTCTTCCAGCCTCCTGTCACGGGCCATCGCCGTCCCGCTCGAGTCCCTTTGCGAGCTCCTCCCGGGCCCACGCCTCGATTCCGGGCCCGGGAGGAAGGGTACCCCATCGGACCCGCGGGTCCCGCCGGAACCAGGCGAGCTGCCGGCGGGCGTAGGCGCGGGTGCGGGCGACCACGTCCTCCAGCGCCGCCTCGACCGGCGTGCCGCCCTCGAGGGCGTCCAGCAGCTCCTTGTAGCCGAGCGCCTGCCGGGCGGTGCGCGACAGCGGGCGGGCCCGCAGGCGGCGCACCTCATCCACCAGGCCGGCCTCGGCCATGGCGGCGACCCGCTCGGCCACCCGGGCGCGTAGCAGCTCCGGCCCGGGATCCAGGCCGAGCACGGTGAGCCGGTAGCGCGACACCGGCTGGTCCATCGCCCCTCTGTAGAAGGAGAAGCGGCGCCCGGTCAGCTCGATGACCTCGAGCGCGCGCACGATCCGGCGCAGGTTGGCCGGTTGGATGCGCCGGGCCGCCTCGGGATCGCGCTCGACCAGGCGTCGGTAGAGCGCCGGCAGCCCGACCTCGGCGGCCTCAGTCTCGAGCCTGGCGCGAACGGCCTGGTCGGTGGGCGGGAAGACGAACTCGTCGACCACGGCGTGGAAGTACAGTCCGGACCCGCCGACGAGCAGCGGCACCGCGCCGCGGGCGAGCACGTCGGCGATGGCGGCGCGCGCCAGCGGCTGGAAGCGGGCGACCGAGAACTCCTCACTCGGCTCGACCACGTCGACCAGGTGGTGGCGTACGCGGGCGCGCTGGTCCGGGGTGGGCTTTGCGGTGCCGATGTCCATGCCCCGGTAGACCAGCATGGCGTCCGCGCTGACGATCTCCGCGCCCAGGGCGGAGGCGAGCTCGAGCGCCAGCGCGGTCTTGCCGCTCGCGGTCGGCCCGATCAGCGCCAGCACCGGGCCTGGCCTGGCGTCGGCCCGCGCGCCGCCGAGATCGCGCGCCCGCTCGTCCTGTCCCGCGTTCACGAGAGGCTGAGGACCCCCACGAGGTAGCCCACCCCGTAGGGAGCGTCCTCGTAGAGGACCTCGCCGCGCACCGCCCGTGCCTGGTCGAGGGCACCGGCGAGCACCCGCAGGGGCGCCAGGCCGGCGACCCCGAGCACCGCGGCGAGCGCCGCGTCGAGGTCCAGCAGGCGGGCGGGAGCCCCGTCCCTGATCGCCTGGCCGACCTGCTGGTCGAAGGCGGCGGCTGCGGGATGCAGGGTGGCCGGCGCCCTCGCGGTGCGCCGCGCGGACAGGTCGGCCATGACGAGCAGTCCGGCGTCGACGGCGGTGGCCCCGGCCAGCGCCCGGCCGATGGCGGCGGCCTGGGCACCGCCGAGCGAGGACGGCACGGTAAGCGCCGCCAGCCGATGCGGGGCGTGGCCGGACGCAGCCAGCAGCCAGGCGGCGACCGCGAGCGAGAGCGGCAGCTCGTCGAGCAGGCCCGGCGCGTCGGCGGCGCTCGGCAGCGCCCCGGCGAGGCGGTCGAGGTCGAGCCAGCCGCGCCCGGCGTGCGCCGCCGGGACCGCGGCGGCGGGCAGGTCGACGCGCACGTCGACGCCGTAGGGCGCGAACGAGCCCGTTGCGCCCGGCGCGGCCAGCGCGAACCGCGGGCCGTCGCCGACCAGCAGCAGCGTGTCGGCCCGCGCCAGCGCCCCGACCGCGCACAGGCAGGCCGAGCGCAGCGCGTCGAGCTCTGGCGAGTCGCCCCGCCCGAGCTCTGGGACCAGCAGTGGCGGGTGCGGGACCACCGCGGCGGCGGTGATGGGCATCAGCCGATCAGCGGCAGCGGGACCGCGCCGGCGGGCAGCGGTCGCGGCGGCGGGGCCGTCGCGCAGGACGCCGCCGGCGCCCGGCGCGGCCGGTGGGTCAGCACGGGCCCGCCGACGAGGTGGTGCGGGGCGGCCTGCTCCACCATGACGGTCACCAGATCGCCCGGGGCGACGCGACCCGGGTCGCCATCGCCGGAGATCGGGAAGTGGCACAGCTTGTTGGTCCGCGTCCGGCCGGACATGCGGCTGGCGTTGCTCTTCGAGCTGGCCTTCTCCACCAGCAGCTCGACCTCCGCGCCCAGCAGCGCCCGGTTGCGCTCGAGGCTGATGCCCTCCTGCAGGGCCACCAGCCGCTGGAAGCGCTCACGGACGACCTGGGGCGGGACCTGATCGGGCATCTCCGCCGCCTCGGTGCCCGGGCGCGGCGAGTACTGGAAAGTGAAGGCCGAATCGAAGCGGGCCTCCGCGACCACCTCCAGGGTCTGCTCGAAGTCCTCCTCGGTCTCCCCCGGGAAGCCGACGATGATGTCGGTCGAGAAGGCGACTCCAGGGATGGTGGCGCGCAGCTTGCCGAGGATCTCCATGAAGCGGCGCCGGCGGTAGCCGCGGCGCATCAGCCGCAGCACGCGGTCCGAGCCGGACTGCAGCGGGAAGTGCACGTGCTCGCAGAGCGGCCGGCAGCTCGCCATGGCCTCGACCACGTCCTCGCGGAAGTCCTTGGGGTTCGGGCTGGTGAAGCGCAGGCGCTCGAGCCCGCCGACCCCGTCGAGGGCGCGCAGGAGATCGCCGAAGAGCTGGCGGTGGCCCGGCAGGTCCGTGCCGTAGGAGTTGACGTTCTGGCCGAGCAGCGTGATCTCGGCCACCCCACTGTTGGCGAGCGCCTGCGCCTCGGCCACGACGTCGCCCACCCGCCGGCTGCGCTCCTTGCCCCGCAGCTTCGGCACGATGCAGAAGGTGCAGGTGTTGTTGCAGCCCACGCTGATCGCCACCCAGGCAGACCAGTCAGCGTCCCGCTGGACCGGCAGGGCCGAGGGGAACGCCTGCATCTCGTCGAAGAACTCCGCCTGGGCGACCCCTCGCTCGCGGGCGCGGCGCAGCAGCGCGGGGAGGCTGCCGATGTTGTGGGTGCCGAAGACCACGTCGACCCAGGGCGCACGTTCCAGCACCCCGCCCTGGTCCTTCTGAGCGAGGCAGCCGCCGACCGCGATGGTCAGCCGGCGCCGGGCCTTGGTCGTGGCCAGATGACCGAGCGTGCCGTACAGCTTGTTGTCGGCGTTCTCGCGCACGGCACAGGTGTTGAGCACGACCAGGTCGGCATCGTCGACCCCGCTCGCCGGCTCCATGCCCTGAGCTTCGAGCAGCCCCGCGATGCGCTCCGAGTCATGCTGATTCATCTGGCACCCGAAGGTGCGAATGTAATAGCGCTCACCCATCAGCGGTCATGATAGAACCCCATGCGGCTGGAGGCCGCATGGGTTGCCCAGCCCCTCCCCTTCGGGTGGGCATGCGGGGGGGCGCCGGCGCCCCCCCGCGGTCGAGGTTACTTCGCGTATTCCACGCTGCGGATCTCGCGCACCACCGTGATCTTGATCTGCCCTGGGTACTGCAGCTCCTGCTCGATCCGCTTGGCCACGTCCCGCGCGAGCACCTGGGCGGCGACGTCGTCGATGTCCTCGGGCCGGACCATGATCCGGACCTCGCGGCCGGCCTGCATCGCGAAGACCTTGTCGACGCCCGGATAGCTGACCGCGATCTCCTCGAGCCGCTCGAGCCGCTTGACGTAGGACTCGAGCGTCTCGCGCCGCGCGCCGGGCCGGCCGCCCGAGATCGCGTCGGCCGCCTGGCAGATCACCGCCTCGACGGTGCGCTGCTCGACCTCACCGTGGTGCGCCTCGATGGCGTGCACCACCTCGGGGGGCTCCTTCAGCCGCCGCGCCAGCTCCGCGCCGATGATCGCGTGCGAGCCCTCGACCTCGTGGGTGAGGGCCTTGCCGATGTCGTGGAGGAACCCGCACCGTTTGGCCAGCTTCACGTCGATGCCCAGCTCGGCAGCCATGATCCCGGCGAGATGCGCCGTCTCGATCAGGTGGCGCAGCACGTTCTGGCCATAGGAGGTGCGGTACTTCAGCCGGCCGAGCACGCGCACCAGCTCCGGGTGGAAGTCGGTGAGGCCGACCTCGATGCACGCGTCCTCGCCGGCCCGGCGCACCTCGCTCTCCACCTCGACCTTGGCGCGTTCGTAGGTCTCCTCGATCCGAGCCGGGTGGATGCGGCCATCTGAGACGAGCTTCTCGAGCGTGAGCCGTCCGACTTCCCGCCGAACCGGGTCGAAGCAGGAGAGCAGGACCGCCTCAGGCGTGTCGTCGATGATGAGGTTGACCCCCGTGACCGCCTCGAACGCCCGGATGTTGCGACCCTCCCGGCCGATGATGCGACCCTTCATGTCATCCGACGGCAGAGGGAGGACAGCCACCGTCGACTCGGAGGTCTGCTCGGAGGCGACCCGCTGGATGGCGAGCGTCACGATCTTGCGGCCGCGCCGCTCCGCCTCCTCACGGGCCTGCTGCTCCAGGTCTCGCACCAGACCCATCGCGTCCCGCTTGGCTTCCTCCTCAATCTGCTTGACCAGCACGGCCTTCGCCTCGATGGCGGTCATCGTCGCCACCTGCTCGAGCCGGCGGCGCTGCTCCTCGATCACCTGGTCCAGATCACGGCGGGTAACGTCTGTGGCGCGCTCGCGCTCGTTCAGTTCCTCCTCACGTCGGTCGAGGGCCGCCAACCTGCCCTCGAGCGACTCCTCGCGTGAGAGCACGCGCTCCTCGCGGCGCTGGGCTTCCGACAGCCGGCTCCGCGCCTCACCTTCAACCTGAGATCGAAGTCTCATCGACTTGGACTCGGCCGCCTGCCGGATCTGCAAGGCGGCGTCGCGCGCCTCGACCGCGGCCTCCCGCTGGGTCGTCTCCGCCTGCCTGCGTGCGTCCCCGAGCAGCGCCCGTGCCTGCTCCTGTGCGGAGCCAAGCACGCTCGCCGCCTGTTTCCGCTGGTAGGCGACCCCCACGATGAAGCCGAGGATGATTCCTACAAGGGCTCCCATAAGAATGATGCCGGCCTGCACCACGGCCTCCTTTGCGCTCCATCCGGCCGGAACGTCCAGCCGGTTCAAGGCCGCTGGGCGTGGCCGCCGACCATAGGCCCCTGGAGCGACAGCAGCGCCGAGCGGCCGCCCGGCGCTGCGAGGCATCTCTCGATTACGACGCGAAGGCCGCATCCATCAGGACGGTTACTGACGAGTCAGAGGGCAGTCTCCTGCCTCCTGAATTGTGTTGTCCGTTGGACGGTCGATGCACCAAGGTCACGTAATCAGAGTTAGGCTCGGCAGGACCGGGCAAGTCTCAGCGTAGGCCGCGTTCGTTGCTCGGTCAAGGAACAGCACGTCAGATAATTGTCAAAGCGTTTGATCAAGTCGAGGTTCCTTTCTCACGCATTGATACTCAAGAACGATCAAGATCGACAAGCTCGTCTACGACCGTTTCGACTATCTCGGCCGGATAGCCGCGTCGCGTGAGGTATGCGGCCAAGCGACGGAACTGGACCTCTGGACTCACCCCTTGAAGCTTGGCGAGGCGAGAACGAGCGAGCTCCCGGCAACGCTCGGTACGCTCCCCGGTCGGCACCGCCGCGTCGGCGGCGACGGCGGCGACCGCCGGGTCGACCCCTCGGTCGCGAAGCTCGACAGCGATCATCGAGGCGTCCACACCCTGTGCGGCCCGGCTGGACGCAAGGTCCCGCGCCAGCGCCTCGTCGTCAATGAGCCCCACCGCCGCGAGCCGGTCCAGGGTCTCGCCGATCGCGGCCGGCTCGAAGCCACGCTGCTGGAGGCGTCGCTCCAGCTCGACCCTGGTCCGGGCCCGAGCAGTGAGCAGATGGAGGGCGGCGGCGTGGGCCGCGTCCGCCGACCCGGCCACGCCGTCCTCCAGCTCCGCCGGACCTCTCCGTCGCACCGGCCGTGAGCCGGTCGCACGCCGCCCGATCATCAGGTCACCAGGTCACCGGTCACCAGGCACCGCTCAGCTCGTGCCCGCTTTGCCGTCCGAGTCCGCGCCCTCGCCGCCCGCGGCCGCCGGCAGGCTGATCCCGAGCTGCGCCTTGACCTTCTCCTCGATCTCGTGGGCCAGCTCAGGGTTGTCGCGCAGGAAGTTGCGCGCGTTCTCGCGGCCCTGACCGAGCTGGTCCCCCTCATAGGTGAACCAGGCCCCGGACTTCTTGACCAGGCCGACGTCCACCCCGACGTCGAGGAGACTCCCCTCCTTGGAAATTCCCTGGCCATAAATGATATCGAATTCTGCCTGGCGGAAAGGGGGTGCGCAGTTATGCACCACGATGTCATTGGCGATGAAGTTGTGCAGCTCCTCGACCTCGATATCGAAGGTTCGCCGCCGCTCCGGCGGACTCACCGCCGCGATTCGCGCGTACCAGAGATCCTCGCTGAGCACACCTTGGAGAAATTCGTCCTCGAGCGCGTCCGCCAGTCGTTGCACTCGATCCCGACGGAGACGGCTGTTCCCCAGGACCTGCCTGAGGCCGCCTCGTGGATCGCCCGCTCCCTCACCGACGAGTTGCGCCGCGAGCTGCGGGGTCACGCCACCGTTCCGCAGATGGGTGATCACGGGCTCGGTCTGGGCCGACGGCAGGTGGACCATCTGCGAGCCGCGATGCTTGCGCATCTCGGGGCGACGCAGCTCCGCGGTCAGCACCTGCCCACGCGGCCCCCACATCGGAAGCGCATCGGCGAACCGAGCGATATTGTCGATCCCACTGACGCGAACCTCCCAGCACGGGACCTTGCCCACGATGTTCCGTCCCCCAATGATGCTCGGCCGTTTGGTGGTGGGGTCGTACGGACGGACCGAGCTGCCGATTCCCCAGCGGAGCAGGAGCCAATGAAGCTGCCGAGCGAGCTGCTCCGAGGTGGTGGTGAAGCCGCATCGAATGCCGCCGGTCTGCTCACGGCTGACCCAGCCATCGGATTCGAAGATTCCGAACATGAGGTTCCCGACGACCTCGGCTGAGACATCCGAAGCGAAGAACGGCGTGGGAATCCGCTTCGTCGGCGCGAGGTGACCCCAGATGCCGGCCCAGCGAGCCAGCGCCAGCAGCTCATTCTTCTCACCGGGACGGTGTGAGAAGCTCGTCTCGATGCCTCTCCGGCGTGCGTCGCAGCCCATCGATGCCGCAATGGCACTGGCGTCCTGCTGGAGAGACTCCTCTTGGTTGGTAAACGTGATCGGCGTCTTTCCGCCGACGTAACCGTCGCCGATGAGATAGCCGAGGAGCCGAGCGTGATCCGGAGGGATGGGCCGCGCGTCGCCGAAGCCGAAGGCACGACGGGGACGTGCGACGCGATCCTCGACGGTGAGCTCGCCCGCCTGGCGCCATCCTCTGTCGGTCAGCACCTTGTGATCCGGAGTTACCCACAGGGCTGTGCCATCACGCAGGTGAAGCCCAATCACCTCTTGCTCGCCCTGGTCCATACGGCCAAGGATGGGACGGACGTGGAGCTGGCCGAGTTTGTCGGCGGCGACGACAGAGGCTCCCGCTCCGGCATCGACGATGTCCTCGATGCGATAGGTCAGTCCGGTCATAGGATCGAAGACCGTGGTACCAGCCGCCACACATTTATTCTTGACGACCTTCACCCGGGTCCTGTTTCCAACGACTTCCACGCCATCTTTTAGCGACTCGATTCGGCGAATATCCAGCCGGACTGAGGAGTAGAACTTCAGCGCCCTACCCCCTGGAGTGGTCTCGGGTGAGTTGTGCACCATGACGCCGTCGGTCAGGTAGTTGTGGCTGTTCTCGACCTCGATGTCGAAGCGGTGGGTATTCCTGGAAGGCGGCTTGAGAGCGATCGAGAGCACAGGCATCGGCACGAGCTCGTACCGCATCGGCGCGAACACCGGCTGGACGAAGAATTGACCCCAGTATCGCGGCAACAGCTTGTATTCCATCGATGGATGCACGAACGGCGCGATCAGCGCATGGAGCTTGGCTGTCTCGTCCTTCGAGAATACAAGCACCGCTTTGCCGGCTCGCTGGATCAGCTTGGGTCGGATATCCCAGGTATCGGCAAGATAGTCGATCAGGCGCTGCCGGCTCGTGGGCTCAATGGCCTGGATGCAGATGTCCGCACGCCCACTCCCGTCCCTGGTTCGCTTCTGTACACCCCTGGCCCGGAGTGAGAACGACGCGTCGTCCATGTACCAGATAGCCAGCGACAGCGGCGTGAGCTGCTTCAGGTAGTCATGGCTGAGCACCTTCTTGCCGTCCACGTAGACAGCCTGTCGCAGCTCGGCCAGCTCGGGCAGCGGAGAGAGATCGTAGAACACCGCCCCCTTCGCGTTCGTGCTTCGGCTCGGCCGGAGATTGCTGAACAGCGAACCCTTCCAGTCGCAGTACGCGGTCTGGCGAATGCCGTGGCCGAATCGGTATCTCGCACCGAGGCCGCTGAGCGACGGGCTCAGGGCGCCATCTCCCATCAGGCCGCCCAGCAGGACCTCCCACTGGAAGTCGGAGAGCCGATGCGGGAGCGCCTGCATGACTCGGTCGCCGACCACCAGCTCCTGAGCCTCTCGCCAACCGGCAGGAGTGCGGATCAGATGGTTGGGAGTGCAGGAGAACTGAGAGCGGCCGTTGCCCGCGGGACGGGCGACGGTGAACCGCAGGAACTGGTCGGTCCGGCCGTTGTCGAACCAGTTCACGACCTTCTTGGGGACGACCGCGCCAACGTCGGGGTCGTAGGAGAGCACCTCGACCGGCAGCTTCTGGTTGACGATCTTGCCGATCTTCTCCTGGGTGCCGTCCGCCAGAGTGACCCGAGTGCTGTAGTGGAAACACCCGAACAGGACTCCGACCTTCTCGCGGAGCTGGTTGACGAAGATGGCGGTGGTCTTGGACTTGGAGATCGTGCCGGCGAGCTTGCGCAGGGCCTGGCTCATCAGGCGGGCCTGGAGGCCGACGTGGGAGTCGCCCATCTCGCCCTCGATCTCCGCACGAGGCACCAGGGCGGCCACCGAGTCGATCACGACCACGTCGATCGCCCCCGAGCGGATCAGCATGTCGGCGATCTCGAGCGCCTGCTCCCCGGTGTCAGGCTGGGAGATCAGCAGCTCGTCGGTGTTGACCCCGAGGTTGCGGGCGTAGGCGACGTCCAGGGCGTGCTCGGCGTCGATGAAGGCGGCGATCCCGCCCGCCCGCTGCGCCTCGGCGATGATGTGCAGTGAGACACTGGTCTTCCCGCTGCCCTCTGGTCCGTAGATCTCGACCACTCGACCGCGCGGCACCCCACCGATGCCGAGGGCGAGGTCGAGGGCGAGGCTCCCGGTCGGGATGACCTCGATGGGACCGACGGTTCCCTCGCCCATGCGCATCACGGCGCCCTTGCCGAACTGCTTCTCGATCTGAACCAGGGCGACTTCCAGTGCCTTCTCGCGCTCCACGGTTCCTCCCCGAACGTTTCCGTTCCGGGCAGTATAGGTCGTGGCCATGACAGGTCCTTTCACCGGCTTCTTCGTCATTGGCTGCTCATCATCACCATCGTCATCAGAGGGTTGACAAGGACTGGCGCCAAGCGGCGAAGGCCCCGCCGTTATGGCGGAAGCAACGTACTACGAACGTGTGTTCGACACAACAAGGATTTGCAATCTGTGGATAACCGCGCGGGCGGGGCCGGCGGGGGCTGGGCCGCCGGGGTGAGGGCGGGGCGCCGCAGGGGCAACCGCGCCGCGCGAGACGAGGGCGGGGACACCGCAGGACGGCCGCGTGGGGCGGGACCTTGCCGCGTGGGGGGCGGCTCAGGAACGACCCAGGGGGAACTTGCGGACGACCTGGTAGCGAGCGCCGCTTCTCGACAGGATGCTGCGGTAGCAGCACAGCTCCCGCGCCTGCCAGGGCGCGCCCGCCGCGGCGGCCTCGCTCACCAGCTTGAGCGTCGGCTCCGGAAGCGGCGCGGGATTGTGCAGGCGGGCGAGCGTCAGGTGCGGGTGGAGCTCCCGCTCCTCGTAGCGGAGACCCGCGCGGCGGCACTCCTCCGCCAGCGTCCTCGCAAGCGTGGCCAGCACCTCCACCTCGCCGCCCACGCCTGCCCAGAGCACCCGCGCACGGCGCGGCGTCGGGAACCCTCCCGCGCCGTCCAGCCGCAGCCGCGCCATGGGGACGCCGGCCACCGCCGTCTCGCCGACCCGCACCACCTCCGCCGAGAGCTCCGGCCGCACCTGCCCCAGGAACGCCAGCGTGAGGTGCCAGGCCGCGGCCGTGGCGATGCGGGCCCCCGGAACCGCGCGGGCGACCTCCGGCAGGACGGCCTCCAGCGGCGCGCGCGTCGCCCCGGGCACCGGCACAGCGAAGAACAGGCGCCCGCTCAGCAGGTCAGGATCGGAGATCACCGGTCCGCGACCCGCCGGAGCACCCTGGCCCCGGGCGGCGGCCGCGTCGTCGCTGGGAGGCTCACGGGCCGTCATGCCCTGCCCTCCAGGTGGCGGCGGAGCAGGTCCAGCGCGCCGGTGGTGGCCCACGCGCGGATCTGCGCGCGGTCGCCCGGCGCCTTCAGCAGCTCGGTGACCATGCCGTCGCCGTCGGCCACGCCCAGGCAGACGGTGCCGACGGGCTGGCCGTCCTGCTCGGTCGGGCCGGCCACACCAGTCGTGGCCAGGCCGACCGCCGCGCCGAACAGGCGCCGCGCGGCCTCGGCCATCGCGCCGGCCACGGGCTCGCTGACCGGGCCGTACTCGGCGAGCAGGCGGTGGTTGACTCCCAGCACGGTCGCCTTCGCCTCGGTGGCGTAGGCCACAACGCCGCCGCGGTAGTAGTCGCTGGAGCCGGCCACCGTGGTGACGCGGCCGCCCACGAGCCCGCCGGTAAGCGACTCGGCGCAGGCCAGCGTCTGCCCGGCCGAGCGCAGCAGCCGGCCGACAGCGGCCTCGAGCGTCTCGTCGTCCAGCCCGTAGACGGCGTCACCCAGCTCGGCCCGGACGGCCTCCTCGACCGGGGCGATCCTGGCCAGCGCCTCCTCGCGGGTCGGGGCGACCGCGGTGAGGCGCACCCGCACCTCCCCGGCGCTGGCCAGGTACGCCATGGTGACGTCGCTGACCGACTCCCACAGGGGAGTCAGGCGCTCGGCGAGCAGTGATTCGCCGATCCCCGCAGTGCGGAGGGTGCGCGAGACGATCGCGCGGCCCTCGCCGGCGCGGGCGGCGAGGTCGGGCAGGACCACCCGCTCGAGCATCTCCTGCATCTCGCGTGGGACCCCGGGCACCGCGTAGATCGGCTTGCCCTTGACCTCGACGATCAGGCCGGGAGCACTGCCGACCGTGTTGTCGATGACGCGGCCGCCCTCCGGGACGTCAGCCTGGCGCAGGTTCATCTCCGCCATGCGCCCGCGGCCGATGTGAGCGAAGCGTTCCCGCAGCCACTGCTCAAGCTCGGGGTGGCGCACCAGTGGCACCCCGGCGACGGCCGCGATGGCCTCGCGGGTGACGTCGTCTTGAGTCGGGCCGAGCCCGCCGGTCAGGATCACCGCGTCGGCGCGCTCCAGCGTCTCCCGGATGGCGGTGGCGATGCGGTCCTCGTTGTCCCCCACCACCGTGTGGCGCAGGCAGTCCCAGCCCACCATGGCGAGGCGCTGGCCGATCCAGGCCGCGTTGGAATTGACGATCTGGCCGAGCAGCAGCTCGGTGCCGACCCCAATGATCTCGCAGCGCAAGCTCTTCCTCACACCTTCCGGGTCAACTGTGGAGCTGGCCGGCGAGCAGCGGCTCAGCGGGCGCCGCCGTAGCGGAGGCTCGCGGCGGCCTGGCGACCAGCTCGGGGCCCTCGGCGCCGACGACCTGGACGCGCAGGTAGTCGCCGACCTTGGCGGCGGCGCCCTCGACCCGCACGATGCCGTCGGAGTCGATGCCCTCGCGGAAGCTGCGACCTTCGATCGCGCCGCCGGGCTCCACCCGCTCGACGAGGACGTCGAGCTGGCGCCCGACCCAGCCTGCCTGGACCCCGGTGAGCACGCGATCCTGCAGCTCCTGGAGCCGCTCGACGCGGGCGCGGGCGGTGCTGGGGCGCACGCGCCCATCCAGCGCGAGCGCGGCGGTGCCGTCCTCGGGCGAGTAGGGGAAGAAGGCGACCCAGTCAAGGCGTGCCTGCTCCAGGAAATCCTCCAGCTCACGAACGTCCGCCCGGCGCTCGCCGGGGAAGCCGACGATGAAGTTGGAGCGGAACGCCGCGTCGGGGTCCAGGGCGCGGATGCGGTCCACCAGCTCGAGGAAGGCCTTCCGGGAGCCGCCGCGGCGCATGCGGCGCAGCACCGGCGCGCTGGCGTGCTGCAGCGACAGGTCGAAGTAGGAGCAGACCACCGGGTTGGCGGCCATCTCCTCGAGCAGGCCAGGGGTGATCTCGTCGGGCTGCAGGTAGTTCAGCCGGACGCGGCGCAGCCCTTCGATGGTGGCGAGATCCTGGAGCAGCCGGACCAGCGCCTCGCGACCACCGAGGTCCTTGCCGTAGCTGGTGGAGTTCTCGGCGACCAGTCCGATCTCGGAGACGCCGTTGCCGGCGAGCCAGGCCACCTCGTCGAGCACCTCGGTCGGCCGCCGCGAGCGGAAGCGGCCGCGGAACGAGGGGATGGCACAGAACGAGCAGTCCCTGTCGCACCCCTCGGCCAGCTTGACCAGCGCCACCGGCGCGCGCGGCGCGGGCCGCGCGGGGAAGGCCGCTCCCGCCGGAGCGGGGAACACCAGCGGCAGCGCCCGACGGCCGGGCGGGACCAGCGCCGGGCTGGATGGAGGTCTCGTGGCGCCCACGGCGGCCGGCTGGCGCGAGCCGGCCGGGGTCCCGCGGAGCAGCTCGGGCAGGTGGGCGTAATCGGCGAACGGCACCACCGCGTCCGCCTCCGGCAGCTCCGCCCGCAGCTCCTCGGTGTAGCGCTCGGCCATGCAGCCCATCACCAGGACCGCCTTGGCGCCGCCCCGCTGCTTCAGGTCGGCGGCGTCGAGCACGGTCTCGATCGACTCGGTCTTGGCGCTCTCGATGAAGGCGCAAGTGTTGACCACCACGGCGTCGGCGCGCTCAGGGTCGTCGACCACCTCGAAGCCGGAGGCCGCCAGCAGCCCGGCCGCGTGCTCGGAGTCGACCTCGTTGCGGCCGCATCCGAGCGTGACGATGGCCACCTTGCGCACCTGGGCTGGATCGGTTATCGCCATCGCCTGCCTGACCGCTCCTTGTTCACGACGTCGCTGCCGGCCCCGAGAATACCGCCGCGAGGGCGGTGCCCGCCGGCCCTCAGCCGAGGCTCGACGCTGTGGTGGCCTCGCCGCCGTCCGCGGTGGCGGCGCCGGCGTTCTCGCCCGGAGTGGAGCCGGCCGTGAAGGCGCGCCGGTAGATGCGCCCGGAGGTGTCGGCGATGCCGATCGCCTTGCCGTTGACGGTGAGCTCCACGACCGAGGGGGCGCCCAGCATCAGCTCCAGCGAGCGGTCAGCCTTGAAGGTGCGCCGCTCGGAGGCACCCGGGATGCCCTCGAAGGACACCTTACCGTCGGTGGTCACCCTGGTCCACGAGCGGCCGAGGTAGCGGAGCACCACCGTGACGCCCTCGGGCTCGGCCTGCGTGGTGGTGGTCGGCGCCGACCGGATCGTGGTCGTGGTGGAGGCCACCGGCGGCGTGGCGGCGCCCAGCGGCGACGGCGGGGTCGCGCGCGGCGGCTTGAGCAGCGACCACAGCGATGCCACCAGCACGATCGAGACGAAGACGATCGCCACGACCACCAAGCTCGAGGGAGCGCGGCGGCTGCGTTCGAGCCCCAGCCCGCTCAGCGCCCGCGGAGCGCGCTCGAACACCGGCGTCTCCGGGCGCTCGTGGGCGCGGTACTCCTCCAGCAGCGCCGCCGGGTCCAGATCGAGATAGCTGGCGTAGGAGCGGAGAAAGCCTTTGGCGTAGACGTTGCCGCCCAGCTCGTCGAAGCGCTCGGCCTCGAGAGCCTCCAGGTAGCTCGGTTTGATTCGGGTCGCGGCGGAAGCCTCTTGGATCGTCTTCCCCTGCGCTTCCCGGGCCGAGCGCAGTTTCTCCCCGATGGTCACCCGGGACACCCCTTAACCGATAGGAGGACCTGGCTGGAAAGACATGATTGAGTCAGCGAATTCTAGCCACGGCCCAGGTCACCTTCAACGACCTCCGTCGTCATTCCTCAACGATATCGCCGTACGTCGACTCGCGCCCGCGGAGCTCTTCGAGCTCCTCTACTGTGATTAGCACGTCACGAGGCTTTGAACCCTCCGAGGGGCCCACGATCCCGCGGTCCTCGAGCTGGTCCATGATCCGCCTCGCCCGCGAGAAGCCAACCTTCATCTTCGACTGGAGCATCGAGGTCGATCCCAGGCCGGACCGCACGATGGTGTCCATCGCCTGGTCGAGCAGCGGGTCCTCGTCGGAGTCGCCGTCGTCGCTGGCCGCGCGGCCCTCGGCGACCACCCCGGGCTGGTAGGCCGCCTGCTGCTGCGCCTTGCAGTAGGCGACGACCGCCTCCACCTCCTTCTCGGTGATGAAGGCGCCCTGGACGCGGCGCGACTTGGAGGTCCCGCCCGGCAGGTAGAGCATGTCGCCGTGGCCGACCAGCTTCTCGGCCCCGCCGGAGTCGAGGATGACCCGGGAGTCCTGCGCGCTGGCCACCATGAAGGCGATGCGGCTCGGGATGTTGGCCTTGATCAGGCCGGTCACCACATCGACAGAGGGCCGCTGGGTGGCGACCACCAGGTGGATGCCGACCGCCCTGGCCATCTGGGCGATCCGGCAGATGGCGTCCTCGACGTCCCGCGGGGCGACCATCATCAGGTCGGAGAGCTCGTCGATCACGACCACGATGTAGGGCAGGGTCGAGCGGTCCTTGTCACCGTCGGGCCTGCCATCGTCGTCGAGGCCGGCTGAGGGAAGCTTGGGTAGCTTCCCCTCCTTGGCGGCCTTGTTGTAGGCGGCGATGTTGCGGACGCCGGCGAGCGCGAGCGTCTCGAGGCGCAGCTCCATCTCTCGGACCGCCCAGGCGAGCGCCTCGCTGGCGCGCTTGGGGTGCGTCACCACCGGGGTGATGAGATGCGGAACGCCCTCGTAGTTGGTCATCTCGACGCGCTTGGGGTCGATCAGGATGACCCGCACCAGTTCCGGCGCGTTGCGCATCAGCAGGCTGGTGACCAGCACGTTGAGGCAGACCGACTTGCCGGCGCCGGTGGCGCCGGCGATCAGCACGTGCGGCATGTCGGCGAGGTTGGTGAGCACCGGCTCGCCGCCGATGTCCTTGCCCAGCGCGACCATGAGCGGGTGCAGGTCGTCCTTGGTCCCCAGCGGACCGAGGATGTCGCCCAGCGTGACCAGCTCGCGGTCGCGGTTCGGGATCTCGATGCCGATCGCGGACTTACCGGGAATGGGCGCGATGATGCGCACGTCCGGAGAGGCCACCGCGTAAGCGATGTCGTGGGAGAGGCCGACGACCCGTGCCACCTTCGTGGCCGGGCCGAGCTCCACCTCGTAGCGGGTGACGGTCGGCCCGCGGCTGTAGCGGGCCACGCGCGCGTCGACCTCGAACTTCTCGAGGGTGTTCTGCAGCACCTGAGCGGTCTCGTTCAGCCGGCGGTCGTCCACCGGCCTGGCGTGGCTGCGCCGCAGCAGCGACCCGGGCGGCAGCGTGTAGATCCCACCCGCCTCGGCCTTGATCGTCATGGCGAGCTGCACCGCCTCGCCGGCGTTCGGCGGCGACGTCGGTGTCGGCGTCGGCGGCTTGACGGACGAGGCCAGCGCCACCTCGACCGTCTCGCCCTCGAGATCGTCGCCGGCCGCCGCCGCGGACCCGCGGCGGCGCGAGCGGCGCCGCGACGGCGCCTCCTCGACGTCGCCACCGAGGTCCTCCAGCGCCTCCGCGCTCGCCGCCTTGGCGGCCTTCGAGGACGGCGCCGCCGCCTTGGCTGCCGCCGCTTCGCCGCGGGCGGGCGCCGGCGTGACCGCGGCGCGGACCAGCCGCACGACCCGGACGCCGCCCCGCCCCACCGCGGCCACCGACGTGCGCGTGCTGATCAGCAGGCCAAGGCTGAACAGGCAGGCGAAGGCGGCCATGGCCCCCCAGACCGAAAGCCACCGGGCGGTCGGGTGGGCGATGGCCGCGCCGACCCAGCCGCCGGAGTGCTGCAGGGCGTCGGCGGTGGCCGAGACGGGCGGGGCACCGCGCGAAAGGTGGATCATGCCGAGCCCGCCGAGCAGCACCGCGACCAGCCCGATGGTGACCCTCGCCGTGACCGGGTCGCCGGCCGGCGCCACCGTGCGCCGGAACATCGCCACGCCGAGGCCGGCGATCAGCACCGGCACCGCGTAGGCCCCGTAGCCGAACAGGCCGCGCAGGAACAGCTCGAGGAAGACACCCACCTTGCCGCCGTTGTGGAGCCACACGCCCAGCCCCAGCAGGACAGCGATGAGGATCAGGACGACGCCCTGGATATCGCCCTTGTGCGGTGACAGCGCCTTCGCGGTCTGGCTCGGCCGCTGCGTCCGCGTGGTGGCGGGGCTGCGACGTTTCTTGGCCGGAGGCCGGCGGCCAGAGGGTCGGGTGCGCGTCTTGGCCACTAGACCTCCATCACTGTCGGGATGATCACCGGGCGGCGCTGGGTCCGCTCGCGAAACAGCGCCGAGGCGGCCTCCCGCATGCGCTGCTTCAGGATGGTCGGGTCGCTCACGCCCTCGGCGGCGAGCCTGTCCAGGCTCGCCAGCACCCGAACGCGGGCCTCCTCGATGAGGTCGGAGGACTCGGGCTCGTAGACGAAGCCCCGGGTGACGATATCCGGGCCGGCCAGCACCTTGCCCGTCTGCGCCTCGACGGTGGCAAGCACGTGCACGAAACCCTCGCCGCCCAGGCGTCGCCGGTCCCGCAGGACCGCGTCGCCCACGTCGCCCACGCCGAGCCCGTCGACGAAGACCATGCCGGAGCGGATCTGTCCCGCACGCCGCAGCTTGCCGCGATCCAGCTCGAGCACGTCGCCGTCCTCGCAGACGAAGACCTGCTCGCGCGGGATCCCGGTGAGCTCCGCCAGGCGGGCGTGCTGGGTGAGGTGACGGTACTCGCCGTGGACCGGCACCAGGTGGCGGGGCCGCAGCATGGCCAGCAGCAGGCTCAGCTCGCCCTGCGCGGCGTGGCCGGAGACGTGCACCTTGGCGTTGCCGCGGTGGAACATCTCCGCGCCCTGGCGGGCGAGGTCGTTCATGGTGCGGTACACCGCCGCCTCGTTGCCGGGGATCAGCGAGGACGACAGTACCACGGTGTCGCCGGGCTCGATCCTGACCCACTTGTGCTCGCGGCCCGCCATCAGGGTGAGCGCGGAGAACGGCTCGCCCTGGGAGCCGGTGCACAGCACCAGCGTCTCCTCGGGGGGCAGCGAGCCCAGGTCCTCGACGGGGATCAGCAGGTCGACCGGGACCTTGAGGTAGCCGAGGTCGCTGGCGACCCGGACGTTGCGCAGCATGCTGCGGCCCACCAGGGCGACCTTGCGGTCGAGCTGCCGGGCGGCGTCGAGGATCTGTTGCATGCGGTGGACGTGGCTGGCGAAGCAGGCGACCACGATGCGGCGGCGGGCGGCGCCGAAGATCTCGGCGAGGGCGCGACCGACCTCGACCTCCGAGGGGATGTAGCCGGGCACGTCGGCGTTGGTCGAGTCGGAGAGCAGCAGGTCGATGCCCTCGCCGGCGAGCCTGGCCAGCCCGCCGAGGTCGGTGGGGCGGCCGTCGATCGGGGTGAGGTCGACCTTGAAGTCCCCGGTGTGCACGATGGTCCCCTCGGGGGTGCGCAACGCCACCGCCATGCCGTCGGGGATGGAGTGCGAGACGGCGAAGAACTCGAGGTCGAACGGGCCGAGCCTGGTGCGCTCGCCGGGCGACACCTCGACCAGCGAGGGCGCCAGGTCGTACTCCTCGAGCTTGGCCGAGAGCATGCCGAGCGACAGGCGGGTGCCGTAGACGGGCACGTCGAAGTCACGCAGGAAATAGGGCAAGGCGCCCATGTGGTCCTCGTGGGCGTGGGTGAGGACGACGCCGATGACCCGCTCGGGCTCCTCCGCCAGGTAGGAGAAGTCGGGCAGGATGATGTCGACGCCAGGCTGGTCGGCGTCGGGGAAGGCGAGGCCGCAGTCGATGAGCAGCCTGGCGCCGGCAAGCTCGATGACGGCGCAGTTGCGCCCGATCTCGCCGAGGCCCCCCAGGAAGAGGATCCTGGCTGGACCGTCCTGGGTCCCCAGGCCCTCTCGGGCGGCCGGGCTCACCTGAGCGGCCAGGCCCTCCCGGGCAGCCGGGTCCGGGCCCAACGGGCCCGCCGGGCCCCGGCCGTTCTGGGCCACCGGGCCCGGGCCCTCAGCCACGCGCCCGTTCCTCAGCCACCATCGCCCCTCCTCGGGTTGGTTCCTCTCAGCCCGCCGCCTGTCCGGCCGGGACCAGGCCGACGCCGGCCAGCAGCCCACGGACGTCGTCGACCTGGGCGGGGGTTGCGTCGAGCAGCGGCGACCGCAACGGCCCCCCTGGCAGGCCGATCAGGTTCAGGCCCGCCTTCAGCAGGATCGGGCTCGTCGTGGCGAACAGGCCCTCGAACAGCTCGAGATGCCCGGCGTGAAGCTCGAGCGCCCTGCGCGTGTCACCCCGCTCGAACGCGGCGACCAGTTCCTGGAGCGCCGGGCCGACCAGGTGCGAGGCAACGCTGACCACGCCGACACCGCCAACCGACAGCAGCGGCAGCAGGTTCTTGTCGTCGCCCGAGTACTGCTCGAACGCCCCGCCGGTGTCGCGGTAGACCCGGCTCGCCGCGGCCATGTCGCCGACCGCGTCCTTGACCGCCACGATGTTGTCGATCTCGGCCAGCCGCAGCAGCGTCTCGATCTCGATCTTGCAGGCGGTGCGGGAGGGGATGTTGTAGAGCACGCAGGGCAGGTCGGTGCTGCCAGCGATGGCGCGGAAATGCGCGTACAGCCCTTCCTGCGGCGGCCTGTTGTAGTAGGGGGTCACCAGCAGCAGCGACCCGACCCCGGCCTTCTCCGCGAGGTGGGTGAGCTCGACCGACTCGGCCGTCGAGTAGGTCGATGTGCCCGCCATCACCCGGCGGCCATCGCCGGCCGCGTCCACAACCGCCGCCCACAGACGGCTCTTCTCCTCATTGGTCAGGGTCGGCGACTCGCCGGTGGTGCCAGCGACCACCAGCGTGTCCGTCCCGTTGTCCAGCAGGTGCCGCGCGAGGATCTGGGCACCGTCGACGTCGAGTGCGCCGTCCCGGCTGAACGGCGTGGCCATCGCGGTCAACACGCGACCGAAGCGACCAGGCATGTTGGTCCTCCCAACGCTGTTGCGAACCGTCCGCGGCGGTGCCGGGCATCGCCGCACCCACCGCCCGCTTTAAACTGCGGGGGCCGTGCGAATTCTACCCGGCCACCCACTCCACCCGGGTTGATTTCCACAAGTTGCCCACCTTATCCCGGCTGGCGGCGATCCTCGCCGACATTGTCCGGCCGGCCGGGGGGTCGACGGAGGCGACCGATGTCGCGGGGAGCGGTTACGATCCGCGCCGTGCGCGCCGCCGACACCCCGCTCCACACCACGCTCAGACCAGGGCTCCAGGTGGACCTTGGCCTGACGCTGTGGCCGCTGCGCCGCGGCGCCGGCGATCCCTGCATGCGGGCGGAACGTTCTGGCGCGTGGTGGCGCGCCACCCGGACCCCGATGGGCCCCGCCACCGCCCGCTACGTCACGCGGGGCGGTCAGGTCGAGGTGCTGGCCTGGGGGCCGGGTGCCCAGTGGTGCCTCGCGACCGCGCCGGACCTGCTGGGCCTGCGGGACTCGCTGGACGGCTTCGCCCCGGTCGGGCTGGTGGCCCGCCTGCACCACGCCATGCCGGGGCTCAGGATCAGCCGTTCGCTCGCGGTCTTCGAGGCGCTGGTCCCCTCGATCCTGGAGCAGAAGGTGGCGGGCGCGGAGGCCCGCTCCGCCTATCGGCGAATCGTCCGGTCCTGGGGGACGCCGGCGCCCGGGCCCTCGCCGGGCGGGCCGCCGCGGGATGGCGGGTCGCGCCTCGGCCCCGGCGGGTCCGGCCTTGGTGGGCTGTGGCCGCTCAGGGTCCCTCCAGGACCGGAGCTGCTCGCGGCCAAGCCGTACTGGGAGTTCCACCGCTACGGGGTGGAGATGCGGCGCGCCAACACCATCCGGGGAGCCGCCGCCCGCGCGCACGCTGTGGACAAGACCGTCGCCATGACGCCCGCCGAGGCACAGCGCCGGCTGCGGGCTCTACCGGGGGTCGGTCCGTGGACCTCGGCCGAGGTGGCGCTGGTGGCCCTGGGAGACCCCGACGCGGTCTCCGTGGGCGACTACCACCTCCCGCACCTGGTGAGCTGGGCGCTCGCCGGCGAGCCCCGCGGCACCGACGAACGCATGCTGGAGCTGCTCGCCCCCTACCCCGGCCACCGCGGTCGCGTGCTGCGACTGCTCACCCACTCCGGCCTGTGGGCGCCACGCTTCGGACCGCGCATGCCGCTCCGCTCGTTCGAGCGGTTCTGACGCCCCCTGGCCGAGGTCTCGCGGCGTGCCGCGCGCTCTCCGTCACCGCGCCCGCGCCCGGTGCCTCGGCGCGCAAGGGGCACGAGCGCATCCATGCCGACCGCGCCCGCGAAGCGACCGGCGGCTCGTCACCGTCAGGCCCAGGGCAGGGAGCTGCGCTCCGCCCAGTAGCGCTCGGGCGGCTCGGCGAGCGTGCGCAGCTTCTCGAGGTCCTCGGCGGTCAGCTCCAGCGTGGCCGCCGCCAGATTGCTGTGCAGCTGCGGCACCGTGACCGCGCCGGAAAGCGCCACGTCCACCCATGGGTTGGCGAGCACGGCCGCGAGCGCCGCCGCGTCCACGCCGACCGCATGCCGTCCCGCGATCTCGCCCACCGTGGCCTGCGCCGGCTCACGGCCGTGCGCGGTGAGCCGGCCGTTGGCCAGCGTCTCCTTGACGATCACCCCCCAGCCCTGTTCGTGCGCCGCGGCGAGCGCCGGCCCCACCGACGACTCCAGCAGGTTCCAGGTCGCCTGCACCACCGCGAACGGGTTCACCCCGTCCACCTCGACCTCGAGCGCGCGCCGCACCACCTCCGCCTGGCGCGGCCCGCTTACCGTCAGGCCCACCACCAGTCCTTCCCGCTGGAGGCGGACCAGCTCCGCCAGCACCTCGCGGTCTTCGAGCACCCCGCTCTCCAGCGTCGCGGAGTGGATCTCGTAGAGGTCCAGCCAGGCCCCGAGCAGCTCCCGCGTCTCCGCGAGCTGCCGCCGCAGGGTCGCGAGCGACTGGTCCTTGACCTCGTGAACCTCGGCGGCGAGCCGCCACCCACCGGTGTAGGTGTAGCCCCACTTCGACCCGATCGTGACGGCTTCCGGCGGCAGGCCGCGGCGCTTCAGCCAGGAGGCGAGGAACGTCTCGGCCAGGCCGTACGAGCGCGCCGCGTCCAGATAGCGGACACCCGCCACGAAGGCGGCGTCGAGGACTTCGTGGCAGCGTCGCTCCATGGCCTCGACGCTGCGCTCGCGGCCAAGGTCTTCCTGCCGGCCGAGGTTGATGTACGCCGGCCGTCCCAGGGCGGCCAGCCCCAGCCCAATAGGTGTGACAGCGAGCCCTGTCGCCCCCAGCGTCCTCGAAGCCATCGAGGCTTCCGAGCCTATCCCGCCAGTCAAGGAACTGGCCGCCGCTCGAGCTGGTCCCGCCACCGCGGCCGATCGGGCGCCGGAGGACCCGGACCGGGCTGGCAGGTACGGCACCAGTAGGTGGACCGCTCCACGCCGCCCGCCACCAGGCCTGCCCGCTGGATCGGAGCGCCGCAGCGCAGGCACGGCTCGCCACCGCGCTCGGCGACCCAGTGCTTGCGCCCGCGACGGGTGTCGCCTGTGGTGACCTGCTGCCCGATGGTCCGGTTGACCTCCATCATCCGCTTGAGCAGCGCGAGCATGGCCTCCAGATCGTGGACCTCACGCACCGGCGTCCACGGGCTGACCCCGCGCAGGAAGCAGATCTCGTTCTTCCAGTTGTTGCCCGGGCCGGCGATGGCGCGCTGGTCGAGCAGGGCCGCGCCGATGGGACGGTCGGGCATCGCCCGCAGGCGTCTGGCCGCCTCCTCGAGGTCCCAGTCCGGTCCGAGCACGTCCGGCCCGAGGTGCCCGACGACCTCGTGCTCACGCTCGGTGGCCAGCAACTCGCAGATGGCGAGCCGGAACCCGACGGCGACCGACGGCTCGGTGCGCAGCACGGCGCGCACCTGGAAGCCCGGGCCACGCCAGCGCTCACCCGGCCGGTACAGATGCCACGCGCCCTCCATCTTGAGGTGACTGTGGAAGGTCACGCGGGCGTCGGTGCGCAGCAGCAGGTGCTTGCCCCGCGCCACCACCTCGCGGACCATCTGCCCGCTCAGGTCAGCAGTGGCGAAGCGCGGTACGCGGAACTCCGTGCCGAGCAGCCGCCGGCCCGCCAGGGCGCGGTGCAGCCTGGCGGCGGTCAGGTGGACCGTATCGCCCTCGGGCATCGCGACACCTCCCGACCCGCCTCATTCATGGGAGTCCGGCCCGCTCGGGCCCCAGTCCCAGTCCGACCCCGGGGGGCTCTCGCGCGGGCCGAGCCGCCGCCAGTCGGGTCCCCGCGGCTTGCCCCTCCTGCTCTCGGCGTGGCCGCCACGACCTGGCGCGCCCGGGTCGGCGCGGCCGCCGGGCAGGCCGGAGCCGCCGCCGCGCGGGCCGGAGCCGCCACCCGGCGGGCTGGCGCCCCCACCTGGCAGGCCGGAGCCGCCACTGGATCCGCTTGCTCCGGGCGCACCGCGTCCGTCAGGCGCGGTGGCGGGTCGACCCGAGCCGCCCCGCCCACCGGCGAGACCACCCTGTCCGCCAGCGAGGCGTAGGCCACGGACGGTGGGGCGAAAGCCCGCCTCCGTCAGCGCGCGGGCCAGCGGGCTCGAGTAGACCGCCTCGCCGTCGGCCCGCTCTACCGCCATCCGACCGAGGATGCCGTCGCGCACCGCCAGGGCCAGGGCATCGGCGGCACGGCTGAGCCGGTCCGGGTCGTCGCTGAAGGTCAGCAAGGTCCGGCCGCCCCGCTCTACGTACAGGACCAGGTCGCCGTCGACGAGGATGACCACGGCACCCGCCTTGCGCCCCGGCCGGTGCCCGGGCCGCTCCCCGCTGATCGAGCCGTCGACCGCGGTCGCCGACCGGTCGGGCCAGGGCAGCGCGGCGCCGTAGGGGTTGGCCGGGTCGGCCGCGCTGAGCACCACGGTCCGCGCCTCCCGACCGGTGCGCTCCGCTGGCCTGGGCGCCGGTCCGCGGTCGGCGAGCGCGCGCATGCGCTCCACCGCGCCCGGCACGGCGAATTGGGCTCCCCCGAGGCCGTCGACGAAGTATCCGCGCCGGCAACGGCCCGCCTCCTCCATGGCCTTGAGCACCGGGTAGACACCCGCGAAACCGCCAGGGACGCGCTCCGCCATCACCGCCCCGCGAGTCACGACCCCGTGGCGTTCGAGGAGCTGCTCGGCGGCCGCGTGCAGCCGCCTGGTGGCGTCGGGCGCGCGCTGGGGCGCCAGCGTCCAGCGCCCGGCACCGGCGGGCGGGCCGAGGCGGCTGGGCAGCGCCGGACGCCGTGGCCGCCGGTCGCGGCGCCCGCGGCCGGAGCGTGCCGACGGCCCCGTGCCCCCGGACAGCAGCGCCCGCAGCGGCGCCATGGTGTCGTTGGTGACCAGACCGGCCCAGACCAGCTCCCAGATCGCCAGCAGCAGCTCGGTGTCGTTGGTCGAGTGGGTCGCGTCAGCGAGTTGCCTGAAGAACGTGGCCCCCTGCTCGGCGAGCGCGTCACGCACTGTCTGGGCGAGCGGCGACAGCTCGACGGGGATCGGCTCCGGCATGAACAGCTGCGCCTGGTCGGACACGTACAGGCTGACCCAGCCGTCATCGGAGCCGAGTGGCCCCGCGCCGACCCAGACCACCTCGCCGGCGGCGCAGAGCTGATCGAGCAGCGCGGGGCTGTAGTCCGGCAGCCGCGCCGGCAGGACCTGCCGCTCCAGCGCGGATGCCGGGACCGCCGCGCCCTGGAGCTGCTCGATCACCTGGTAGAGGGCGTCCAGGTCCGCCCGGCGCGGCCCGCTCGGCCCAACCCCCTGCCAGGCGAGCAGGAATCGCGCCATGGCCTCCTGAGGCACCGGCTCGACCTCTCTGCGCAGGGCCGCGAGCGAGCGCCGCCGCAGCCGCCGCAGCACCTCGGCGTCGAGCCATTCACGCCCCGAGCCGCCCGGGCGGAACTCGCCCAGCACCACACGACCGGCGAGCTCCAGCCGGGCCAGTGTCTGCTCCACCACCGCCACCCCGAGCCCGAGGCGGCGGGCCGGCTCCTCCGGGAGGAATGGCCCGTGGGTACGGGCCCAGCGGCCGACGAGGTCACCGACCGGGTCAGCCACCGGCTCGAGAAATGCCTTGGGCACGCCGACCGGCATGGCCGTGCCAAGGGCGTCGCGGAAGCGGGAGGCATCCTCGATCGCCACCCAGCGCTCCTGACCGGCGATGCGCAGGCGCAGCGCACGGCGCGTCGCCTGCAGCTCTGCCAGCCAGCCCGCCGCCGCGGCGGGATCGGCGGCCCGCGCGGCGACCTCGTCGACGGTGAGATCGCCGAGCAGGCGGAGCGCGTCGTGCAGCCCATCGGGGTTGGCGACCTTGCGCTCGGAGGTGAGCAACTGCAGCTCCAGCTCGAGGTCGCCGAGCGCGGCGGGGTCGATCAGGTCGCGCAGCTCCTCACGACCGAGCAGCTCGGCCAGGATGGAGCGGTCCAGGGAGAGCGCCTGGGCACGCCGCTCCGCCAGTGGCGCGTCGCCGTCATACATGAACGCCGCCACGTAGCCGAACTGCAGTGAGCTGGCGAACGGCGAGGGGAAGGGCGTGTCCACCTCGACCACCCGCACCTCGCGGCGGGCGATGGCCGCCATGAGCTCGGCAAGGCCCGGCACGTCGAACACGTCCTGCAGGCACTCGCGCATGGTCTCGAGGACGATCGGGAACGAGCCGTAACGCGAGGCGACCTGGAGCAGACCGGCGCTGCGCTGACGCTGCTGCCACAGCGGCGTGCGCTGGCCGGGGCGACGCCTGGGCAACAGCAGCGCGCGGGCCGCGCACTCGCGGAAGCGGCTGGCGAACAGCGCCGAAGCGCTCACCTGGCCGACGACCAGTTCCTCGACCTCGTCGGGGTCGAGCAGGATCGAGTCGGACGGCGGCGCGTCGTCGGCCTCGGGGAGCCGAACCACGATGCCGTCGTCGGTGTACATGGTCTGGACGTCGAGGCCGAGGCGCTCGCGCACCCGCGCCTCGATCGCCTGCGCCCAGGGCGCGTGGACCTGCGCACCGAACGGCGAGTGCACGCAGACCCGCCAGTCGCCAAGCTCGTCCCGGAACCGTTCGACCACGATCGTGTGGTCGTCGGGCAGCGCTCCGGTCGCGTCGAGCTGCTCGCCGAGATACTGAAGGAGGTTCGCGGCGGCGTTGCCGTCCAGCCCGGCCGCGGCCAGACGCTCCATGCGCGCGGCGGGATCCAGCGAGACCAGCTCGCGCAGGAAGGTCCCGAGCGCGCGACCCAGCTCCACCGGCCGGCCCGGTGCGTCCCCGTGCCAGAAGGGTAGCTTGCCCGGCTGGCCCGGAGCGGGGCTGACCAGGACCCGGTCATGGGTGATGTCCTCGATGCGCCAGCTCGACGCGCCGAGCGTGAACACCTCACCCGCGCGCGACTCGTAGACCATCTCCTCGTCCAGCTCGCCGACCCGCGTCTCGCGCTCGCCCACCAGGTACACGCCGAACAGACCGCGGTCAGGGATGGTGCCGCCGGAGGTCACCGCCAGCCGCTGCGCCCCTGGCCTGGCGCTGAGGCGGTCGTCGACACGGTCCCAGACCAGGCGCGGGCGCAGCTCCGCGAACTCGTCCGAGGGGTAGCGCCCCGAGAGCATGTCGAGCACGCCCTCGAGCACGCTGCGCGGCAGCTCAGCGAACGGCGCCGCCCGGCGCACCACACCCTCGAGCCGCTCCACCGTCCAGTCGTCCATCGCCACCATGGCGACGACCTGCTGCGCCAGCACGTCGAGAGGGTTGCGCGGGTAGCGCATCGCCTCGATCGCGCCATCCCGCATGCGCTCGACCACCACCGCGCATTCGACCAGGTCACCGCGGAATTTGGGGAAGACCACGCCGCGGCTGACCGCTCCCACCTGGTGACCGGCACGCCCGATGCGCTGCAGGCCCTGCGCCACCGAGCTGGGCGCCTCCACCTGGACCACGAGATCGACCGCGCCCATGTCGATGCCGAGCTCCAGCGAGCTGGTCGCGACCACCGCGCGGAGCCTGCCCGCCTTGAGGTCCTCCTCAATCTGTACCCGCTGCTCGCGGCTGACCGAGCCGTGGTGGGCACGCGCGATCTCGTCATCGGCCAGGTCGTTGAGCCGTGCGCAGATGCGCTCCGAGAGGCGGCGCGAGTTGGTGAACACGATCGTCGAGCGGTGAGCGCGGATCAGCTCGAGCAGCCGCTCGTCGATATGCGGCCAGATGCTGCGCTGCTCCGGATCGTCGTCGGCTGGGAGATCGAGCTCCCCGTGTTCCGGTGCGGCCGCGACCGCCGGCGCGGCCATGTCCTCGACGGGGACGACCACCTGGAGGTCGAAGGACTTCTGGCTCGGTGGGGCGACCAGCTTCACTGGCCGGGCTCCACCCAGGAAGCGGCCGACTTCTTCGAGCGGCCGCACGGTCGCCGACAGACCGATGCGCTGGGCGGGGCGCGGCAGCAGCTCGTCCAGCCGCTCCAGGCTCAGCGCCAGGTGCGCGCCGCGCTTGGTGTCCACGACCGAGTGGACCTCGTCCACGATGACCGTCTCGACCTGCCGCAAGGCCTCACGCGCCTGCGAGGTGAGCAGCAGGAACAGCGACTCCGGCGTGGTGATGAGGATGTCGGGCGGCTTGCTGGGGAAGCGCCGGCGCGCCTCCGCGGTCGTATCGCCGGTCCGCATGCCCATGGTGATCTGGGGCAGCGGCAGATCGAGGCGCGCGGCCACGGCCCGCAGGCCGGCGAGCGGCGCCCGCAGGTTGCGCTCGATGTCGGCGGCAAGCGCCTTCAGCGGCGAGATGTAGAGGACCCGAAGCCGGCGCTTGGGCTCGACCGGCGGCGCGGTGGCGAGCCGGTCGATCGCCGAGAGGAAGGCCGCGAGCGTCTTGCCCGAGCCGGTGGGCGCAACGACCTGGACGTCGCCGCCCTCGGCGATCGCCTCCCACGCACCGACCTGCGCAGGGGTGGGCGTCGCAAAGGCACCCTCGAACCACGCCCGAGTCAGCGGTGAGAACCGACCCACCGCGCGCTCTGCCGCCGCAAACTCCGCTGCTTGTTCCATACCGGCATGCTAGACCCAGCTCCCGACACCCGTGGGCCCGTTGTCCACACCCCCCTGTTCCAGCACGAACCTTCCTCATCAGCGCGGACGTCCCGGCGAACGGTTGCCCGCAGCGGTGAATGGGAACCTTCGAGCTTGTCGACGGCGGCGCCGAGGCTCGGCGCGCGAAATTGGTTATCCACAGATTCGCTCAAGCCCCTCGGCGGTCTGGACGGACGATGGCACACTGGGCTCGGACGCCATTCCCGCTGGTCCGACTGGATATCCATAGGGCCCGACGGGGTGTCCGCAAGCTTGACTGAGAGGTGTGTGGCGAGGACATGGGATGGTTTGACCGGCCGGAGTTCGGGCCCAACGTTGGTCTGATCGACGAGATCTACCGGCGGTACCTGGACGACCCGTCCTCGGTGAGCGAGGCGTGGCGCGAGTTCTTCACCGAGCACGAGCCAGAGGAGCCAGAGGAGCCCGAGGCACGTGAGCGCCCCGTCAAGCCCCAACAGCGCGAAACGGCACGCCCGGCACCGCCCCAGCCGGCCGAACCGGCCGCAGCGAGGCCGGCGACCGGCGCCAGGGAGGCGGCGCCAACCAAGGACCGCGGCGCGGCCCAGGACGGGACGGTGGATGGCGACGGGGCCGTGCCCCTTCGCGGAGCGGCGGCCACGATCGCGCGGGCGATGGAGGCGAGCAGGGACGTCCCGACCGCCACATCCTTCCGGGTCGTGCCCGCCCGCCTGCTCGAGGTCAACCGCGACGTCCTCAACGGGCATCTTCGGCGGCGCCGCGGCGGCAAGGTGAGCTTCACCCACCTCATCGGCTACGCCGTCGTCAAGGCCATCCAGGTCGTGCCCGCGATGAGCTCCATCTACGTCAAGCGTGACGGCAAGCCGTCCGTGCGACGGCCCCAGCACGTCAACCTCGGCCTGGCCGTCGACGTCAAGCGCCCCGACGGCTCGCGCACCCTGCTGGTGCCCAACGTCAAGGCCGCCGACACCCTGGACTTCGCCACCTTCGTGCGCGCCTACGAGGAGATGATCGCCAAGGTCAGGACCAACAAGCTGACCGTCGAGGATTTCGCCGGCACCACCGTCACCATCACCAATCCCGGCACCGTCGGAACCGTGATGTCGGTACCCAGGCTGATGGCCGGCCAGGCCGCTATCGTCGGGGTTGGGGCCATCGGCTATCCCGCCGAGTACCAGGGAGCGGACCCGGAGACCCTGATCGAGCTCGGCATCGGCAAGACCGTCACGCTGACCTCGACCTACGACCACCGGGTCATCCAGGGCGCCGAGAGCGGCGAGTTCCTCGCCAGGGTGCACGCGCTGCTGCTCGGTGAGGACGGCTTCTACGACGAGATCTTCCGCAGCATGGGCGTGCCCTATGTGGCGGTGCGCTGGCACCCTGACCAGCGCGCCGGCCGCGACTCGCTCGAGACGGCAGAAAAGCAGGCCCGTGTCTACCAGCTCATCAATATGTACCGGGTGCGGGGCCACCTGATCGCCAATCTCGACCCGCTCGAGACCAAGCCGCCCACGATGCATCCCGAGCTGGACCCCGCAAGCTATGGCCTGACCATCTGGGACCTCGAGCGGCCCTTCCTCACGGGCGGCGTCTCCCCACAGCGCGAGCAGCCACTGCGCGAGATCCTGCGCATCCTGCGCGACGCCTACTGCCGCACGGCCAGCTTCGAGTACATGCACATCTCGCATCCCGACGAGAAGTCCTGGATCCAGGAGCGCGTCGAGGTGGCGCCGGCCAACCTGTCCGACAAGGATCAACGCCAGATCCTCAGCAAGCTGATCGAGGCGGAGGTGTTCGAGCGCTTCCTGCACAACAAATACGTGGGGCAGAAGCGCTTCAGCCTCGAGGGCGCCGAGAGCCTCGTCCCCATGCTCGACACGACGCTGGACCGGGCTGCCGATGCCGGCATGGACAGCGTGGTCATCGGCATGGCGCACCGAGGACGGCTCAACGTGCTCGCCAACACCGTGGGAAAGAGCTACAGCGAGATCTTCCACGAGTTCGAGGGGCACCTGGACCCGGCGCTGTCGCAGGGCTCGGGGGACGTGAAGTACCACCTGGGCGCCAGCGGCAAGCACACCGCCCGCTCAGGTCGCGAGGTGCGGGTCGAGGTGGCCTCCAACCCGAGCCACCTGGAGGCGGTCAACCCGGTGGTCGAGGGTCTGGTACGGGCCAAGCAGGACCTGCTCGACCGCGGCGAGGAGGCCCCTGTGCTGCCGCTGCTGATCCACGGCGACGCCGCCTTCGCCGGACAGGGCGTGGTGGCCGAGACGCTCAACCTGTCGCAGCTGCGCGGCTACCGGACCGGCGGCACCGTGCACGTGATCGTGAACAACCAGCTCGGCTTCACCACCAGCCCGGACTACGGTCGCTCGTCCGCCTACGCCAGCGACGTCGCCAAGATGATCCAGGCGCCGATCTTCCACGTGAACGGCGACGACCCCGAGGCCTGCGTGCGGGTCGCCCGGCTCGCCTTCGACTACCGGCAGGCGTTCAAGAAGGACGTCGTCATCGACATGTGGTGCTACCGGCGCTTCGGGCACAACGAGGGCGACGAGCCCTCGTTCACGCAGCCGCTGATGTACGCCAGGATCAAGAACCGCCCGAGTGTCCGCAAGCTCTACACCGAGGCGCTCGTCAACCGCGGCGACCTCTCGCTGGAGGACGCCGAGAAATGGCTGGAGGCCTTCCGCCACCGGCTGCAGCAGGCCTTCGACGACTTCCGCGAGGACGGCGGCGGCAAGGTCCCCGAGGTCGAGCTGGAGCGACCCGCGCCCATTGCGGCCGACCCCGCCGTCGGCACGGCCGTGGACCGCGACCGCCTCGACCGCATCGTGGAACACCTCACGACCGTTCCCGAGGGCTTCCATCTCCATCCCAAGCTGACCAGATGGCTCGACGAGCGGCGCCGGGCGCTCGAGACCAACGCCGTCGACTGGTCGCTGGCCGAGGCGCTTGCGCTCGGCTCGCTGCTGGAGGAGGGCCGCATCGTCCGGCTCACCGGTCAGGACACCCGACGCGGGACCTTCAGCCAGCGCCACTCGGTGCTGGTCGACCAGCAGAGCGGCGAGCAGTACACGCCTCTCAGTCACCTGGGGCCGGGTCAGGGACGCTTCTTCGTCTACGACAGCCTGCTCAGCGAGTTCGCCGCGCTCGGCTTCGAGTACGGCTACTCAGTGGCCAATCCGGATGCGCTGGTGCTGTGGGAGGCGCAGTACGGCGACTTCATCAACGGCGCGCAGATCGTCGTGGACCAGTTCATCGTCGCCGCCGAGGAGAAATGGACCCAGAAGTCCAGCGTCGTGCTGCTGCTCCCCCACGGCTTCGAGGGACAGGGCCCTGAGCACTCCAGCGCACGGGTCGAGCGCTTCCTGCAGCTCGCCGCCGAGGAGAACATCCAGGTCGCCTGGCCGACCACAGCGGCGCAGTACTTCCATCTCCTGCGCAGGCAGGCGCTGCGCGCCGCCCTCAAGCCGCTGGTCGTGCTGACGCCGAAATCGCTGCTGCGGCGGCCGGCGGCCCGCTCGACCGTCGAGGAGCTCACCGCCGGCCGCTTCAACAAGGTCATGCCCGACCCGGCCCGTCCGGACCCGCACAACGTGAAGCGGCTGCTGCTCGCCAGCGGCAAGGTCTTCCATGACCTCGCCAAGCGCCGCCACGACGCCGGCATCGAGAACGTCGCCATCGTCCGGCTGGAGCAGCTCTATCCCCTCCCGGCGCAGCAGATCCGCCAGCAGCTCGACGCCTACCCGGAGGCCGGCTCCCCGGTCTGGGTCCAGGAGGAACCGGGCAATATGGGCGCCGGGCGCTATCTGCGGCTCGCCTTCGAGCGCACGCTCGGGGTGGACCTGGCGGTGCTCAGCCGGCCCGAGGCGGCGGCGCCAGCGACCGGCAGCCCCTCCATCCATCAACGACAGCAAGAGGAGTTACTCGACCAGGCGTTCTCTGGGAATTAAGGTAGGCGGCAACACGCACCGGCGCCCAGGAGGCGATTGCCATGAAGGTCCGGCAGGTGGCGAGCAGCGCGGTAGTCACGGTCGGGCCTATGCAGTCACTGCGCCAGGCCGCCCAGCTCATGGCCAGGCATCGGGTCGGGTCGGCCGTGGTGCAGGACGCCGAGCAGCTCGTCGGCATCCTGACGGAGCGCGACGTGCTCAAGGCGGTCGCCACCGGGGCGGAGCCCGAGGACGTGGCGGTACAGGAGATCATGACCGCCGACGTGGTGACGGTCGGCCCGGACTGGGACCTGATCGAGGCCGCCGGCGAGATGGCACGACGACGGATCCGCCACCTCGTGGTCTACGACGGCGGCCAGCTCCTGGGAGTCCTGTCCGTGCGCGACGTGCTGCCGGCGCTGCTCCCGGCCGAGCAGCACACCGGCTGAGGCGAACGGGATCCGAGAAGCCGCCTGGGACCAGGCGCTGACCTGGTCCCAGGCGGCTCAGGGAAGCTCCGGGGAAATCCTCGACCTTGTCAACCGCTATTTGATATTTGAGCGGGGATCTTGATGCCGCGTTGCCGTAGGTGGTCGCGCATGGTCTCGGGGTCTTTGAGGAAGGCGGCGATCAGCTCGAGGTACTCGCCGATGAGCGACTCGCCGCGGCCGAGCACGCTGGCGATGAGCCGCTGGGGTAGCCCGTAAAGGTGGAGGATGAGCACGGCGTCGAAGGCC
>Ga0137368_10000103_pt1 | contig 65486 bp, 54 predicted proteins | sample SagtaG_13_FD_104917 | JGI IMG/M metagenome (GOLD analysis project Ga0137368, IMG submission 104917) | Vadose zone soil microbial communities from Sagehorn Ranch, Mendocino, California, USA - Sage1_L_100_16 metaG | ecosystem: Environmental > Terrestrial > Soil > Vadose zone | place: USA...
CAAGCGCAGCTGTGAAACCGAACCAACGCCTCATTCGCTCAAGACCATGCCACGATCCGCGCCAAAGCAATCAAGTCACGTCGGTGACCCGGGCAAAAGTTGGGCAAAAGTTCGCTGAAACCCCTTTCGCCCTTTCGATGGAGAAAGAGCCCGTTTGCGGGCTCTTTCGAAGCTCCCCGGGTTGGACTCGAACCAACAACCCTCCGGTTAACAGTCGCTTGTTGCTAGATTCGGCAACACCACCTCCGCGCGGTTGAGCGAGGCCGGATCACCTCAGGTCAGCTCAGATCAGCTCAGGCGGGCAAAAGTTTGGGCAAAAGTTCGGCGCGCGCACTCAAGGCCCTACAAGCCGTCTATGGCCCACCGATGAATCTCAGGGAGGGGGAAGGCCGAGACGAACTCGGGCTTCGCAGGTCAGTACCCAGAGCGAATTCGTGTGTGCCTACAAGAGCTCGAGCTGCGGTTCCACTCAGGCGTATCAGAGGTCGAGCGGGTTAGCGGCGCCAGAAGCGCTCGGCTCGCCCCGCTGGCCTCTCTCACGAGTCTCTACGTCGGATGTTGCACAAGCCAACGTTCCACGTCGCGAAGCGCTAGGCCGTAGATGAAGGCGTATAGGAGGTCGGGTGTTGTGACCTCTACTCCGGCGGGCACGATACCCCCAGCGACCTGCTCGAAGGCGGTCTCGAAGAAGTAGAACTGGACACCGAACCCGACAGGGCAACCGTGCCAGACCCGGAAGTCCGCCGTCTGGCCTCGGTCGGCACACTGACCCGCTCCCCAAATCAGGAGCCGATCGCGCGAGACTTGCTCGCGAGGCGGGTCATCAGGCAAGTCGGCCATCACTCGCTCGATCTCCTGTCGGTACTCCTCGTCAGGGCCGTCTCTGGTCTGCTCCTCGGCCACACGCCAGCAGTAGCCTGCAGAGCCGATCGACCAAATCGCGTTCAGTGCATCCTCGCTGAGTGTTACCCCCTCGTTCGGGTGCTCGGCGGTGAGTTCCCGGAGCCAGACGAGCGCCTGGTGTAGATCGGTGTCCGAAAGCGTCGGGTTCTGGTCTTTCGCGTAGACCTCATCCCAGCGTGCCCCGACGCTCTCAACAATGTCGTTGACGATTGAGAGGGCCGCTTCGTCCTGAAGCTGAGCCTTGCGCTCGGCGTTCGGGTCAGCCTCACCCTCGTCTGACACACCCGCTTCGCGAATGTCGTGGTCTGTGCGTTCGAGAGTGAGGCGGGCGCGCTCCTCCTGCGGGCTGTCGCGGACGCGCCGAACTCCCGGCCACGTCCTAATCTCGTACCGCTTGCCATCAGGCCAGACCATCTGCTGGAAGCCGAGCGTCCGAAGAACATCCACGTGCCTCTCAATCGGCGCCTTCATCCGCTGCGCGCCGAGCCTGCCTTCTTTCACGATCAAGATGAACTCGGCAGTGTCTCCGAGTGCACGGAAGCGCACCCAGTGGCCCCCGCCGAATGGCCCTTTCGATCGGATGTCGTAGCCACCGACCAAGTCCTCACGGCTAAGCTCGCAGCCGTTGATCTCGGTCGGCAGTTCGAGATTGACGAGTGAGTCAGAGGTCGGACGCGCGTACAGCTCATCAGTCCACCGCTCGTCCTCCGGTACGCCAAGCTCGTCCATCACCTCCCACCATCGCGCGTAGAGAGCAGTTGCCGTGCCGTGGCGATGGAACTCTCGCCACTGCACCCTCTGCTCGTCAGTGAGCACGCCTTTGAAGGCTAAGTCGCAGGCCGCGTCACAGAGAAAGGCCAGCCGCTCGTTCAGGCGCTCCTGGTCGAAGGCGAACTCCTCGAGCTTGGTCCGGAAGTCGATGATGCAAGAGACGATCCGCGGCCACGACTGATCCCACTTCGGCCCGAAGTGCTCCGCGATTTCCTCCTCCATTACGCCAGCCGACAGCGTCGACAAGCGGTGCTCAGCAAGGCTCTCGCGCCAGGCCTCCATCCGCCCGGCGAGGTACCCCATCCCCACTATCTGAGGAAGACCCGCCACCTTGTCCTCGCCAAGCCAGAAGCCGACGGCGTTGACGAGGTCAAGCTCGGGCTGGCTCCACTTATAGCCGTCTTCAAGCTCCCAGAAAGCATCTAGGTACTCCCCCCGGTCGCGCCGGTAAAGCTCCGAGCCCGAGCCGCGCTCCACGCCGCCAAGGTAAGCAGTAACGGGAGGCCTGTTCAAGAAAGACCTCGAGGAAGATCGAGCACTCTCGCAAGCCGTTGGGGAATGCATGCTCTGCCGTTTACCGGTTGCACTCGAGGCGCGGCCGGCGCCGGAGCACGCGGCGACTCTCTAGTTATGTCACCTGGGGCCGCACCTCAAGCGAGCGGGCGACTCTCTGGTTGTATCTAGAGTGGGCTTGGTCATTTCAGCTGAGGTGGTTCTGGTCATGAGAAGGGTGACCATTGCGCACTCCGTTCCAGCGATGCTCGTGGCCTTTCTGGCAGCGGCGGCAGTCACTGGCTGCGCGTCCAGCCACTCGTCCGGATCGGCACGAATCGCTGTTAGCGCGACCGGTCGCATCGGGCCGTTGCGCGTGGACGAGAGCAACCGGGCCGACGTGATCTCGTTCGCCGGGCGCCCTGACTCCGAACGACACGGCGCGTACGACGGGGGGCGTTTCTACACGTCTTTCGACGCTCTCGGCTATGGCTGCCGCGGCAAGGCGGCCACGGACAAGGTCGGGATTCCGCGGTGCAAGACCGTCTTCTACCTCGATCCACGCAGCGGCAAGCTCGAGCTGCTCTACACCGAAGACAAGCGCTACGTCGACCCGCACGGCGTTCACGTGGGGACGCGAACACCGGTCGCGGAGCGTCAGCTCCACAGGCGTGCGCTCACTGGTTGCTATTCCGGCTTCCGCTTCGACACCAAAAGCGGTTTTCTCGTCATGTGGCTCGAAGGCGGGAAGCGCACCGCCCTTGTAGGTGACCACGTTGGATTTGTCGTCGTCCATAGCCAGCGCCTGAACCCCGGCGTCCTCGACTGCATCGATAGCTAAGGCCCTGTTCGTACAACGGCTACAGCCAGCGGGGTTGCCTCGGAGAGACCGACTCTCTGGTTATGTCACTAAGGGTCGCTTAGCCGAACAGGCGCAACGCTGGTTACGCAGTTGCAGTGAGCGACGCGGATCACCTCATTTCCGCCGAGACCACCCACGCCGGCAAAAGTTCTGGCAAAAGTTCGCGCGATGGGCTACCGGTCGGTTCCTGCCGATGACTTGCGCAAAGAATCGACCGTCGGTCGCATCGTCTTCGCCCACTCATCGAGAGGAGGCCGTGGATCCGCGGTGCAGGTTTCGAGAACCTCGAGGAGTAGAGCAACTGCCCGCTCGGCAGGCTCCAGCGAGTAGAGGACGTTCTCCGGTCCCGTGTTGGTGCCGGTCGGATGTGGAACGGTCTCCGCTTGGGACTCTTGGAAGTGAAGCGCAGAGTCGCGGAGATCGAAGAGCCACTCAAACTCGCGAGCCCAGCGGCCTCCGCCGGCCGACCCCTTGATGACGGATGTGCGCTTCAACGTCTCAAGGATGGTTGACCATCGCCGATTAGTCTTCGCTTCCGGAACGAGCTCCCTAACGGCGCCAAAGAGTGCGTCTAACGCATGCGCGGCTGCGGCAATGGCGACCATCGCCGCTTTCGTTTCCTGACCGATCAGTTCGGCGAACCGGCTGCTCTCGTCACCGCTCGCCCTCACCTCGATTGCTTGGGCACGGAAGGCGCGAGCCTGGCGTAATTGGTCGATGGCGATCTCGGCCCACCAGATCCAAAGATGCGAACGGACGAGCACGGTAGCCACGTCGCCACCGTAGCGAGCGAGACATCTCGGAGCCGACGCACCATTGTGTTTCTTGGGACCTTCTCGGCTTTGCGGAGTCAGTCGGTCGTCGATCACGACTGTCGACGCGGCCTCGCCAGCTCGGGAGCTCGCTTAGGGTCCCGACGAGGAGCCGCACCGCTCGATGAGGAAGCGGCACGATTCACACAGTCAGCCACGGATGAAAGCCACAGCGATCGGCCCCAAGCCGTCGCCGTCTCAGGTAGCCAGCGGGAAAGCCGCACGGCGTACGTACCCCTCCCTGTTCATCCTGGAATCAGTCGGATTCGACGACGAGGCAGCCGGTCGCCTCGAGGGAGACATCCTGAGTCAAATTCTCCGCCTTTCAGGCAAGGACACCGAATACCGGTACATCCGAACTCAGCAGGAGCTCGAGGCGGTCCTGCCGCACTTCGAAGCATCCGATCTGCGCTACCTACATATCTCGTGTCATGGCAGCGAAGAGTCCCTGTTTACGACACTTGACGAGATCCCGTTCGCGGAACTCGGTCCCATCCTCCGGCCACACCTGAGTGGCAGGCGTCTCTTCGTGTCTGCCTGTGAAGCCGTGAACGCCGACCTGGCGGAAGCACTAATGAAGAAGCAGGGGTGCTTCTCCATAGTGGGGCCAGCGGCGGACATTGGCTTCGATGAAGCTGCCGTGATGTGGGCTGCCTTCTATCACTTGATGTTCAAAGAGAACCCAAGGGCGATGAAGGCGAGCGTTATCGAATCGGCACTCCTGAAGCTCATCGAAACGTTCGAGGTTCCGATGACATACATCCGCAGAACCGGCAGGCGTCCGTACTGGCGCCAGATCGAACTCGAGCCCTAGTAGCGGCTACGCAGCGGGTCGGCAGACGAAGGCGGCAAGTGCGCGCAAGCCGTACTCACGCGCGGCATCGGTCGTTCCCACGATGTTCCAGCGGACCCCGTCGAGTTCGAACGTGTGACCGATCTGAAGACCGTGCGGGAGATCGGCTGTGCGCGGCTCCTCACGTCCATCGCCATGCACCAAGATGAGGGCGTAGTTATTCATTTTGAGAGTGTCGCTGCTAATCCGGACAACGCAGTCAACGTGACTCTGCTCAGACAGCGGAGCCGGACGCCTAAAGGAGGCGGTGCGCCTGCCGTCGGTGGCCGGCGAGCGCCGTGCCGCGAGCCGAGGGCCGCGCCTAGATGAATAGAGTCGGAACCGCCGTCCGAAGGGCATGGGAACATATGTTCGATGAGTGAACCGCGGCCATCCTCGCCATCCCGGTCCCGTCCGCACGACCAAATACGGTTACCACTCGTGCCGCAGCCGGCTGACCTTCTGCGCCTCCGGAAAGCTCGCGGCGCGTTCTTCACGCCGCCGGCGATCGCCGACTTTCTCGCGGCGTGGGCCGTCGCCGACGATCCGACTACGAGGGTCCTAGATCCCAGTTGTGGAGATGGAGTGTTTCTACTGGCCGCGGCCCGGCGTCTCAAAGAGCTCGGATGCAGCCCGGCCGCGCTGGATGAGCAGGTCTTCGGCGTCGACCTCCACGGTCCCTCGTTGGCCCAAGCCAATGCCCTTCTGGAGGCAGAGGGGCTTGACGCCCGCCTCTTGCCGGAGGATGTCTTCACGGTCCCGACGCCTTCCGAACTCGGTTGTCCTTTACCCGAGATGGATGCGGTCATCGGCAATCCACCTTTCATCCGCTATCAACAGCACTCAGGCGAAGCAAGGCGCCGGTCAGCGCAGGCCGCCCTGCGGCAAGGTGTTCGCCTGACTGGGCTTGCCTCCTCGTGGGCAGCGCTCCTCGTCCATGCCTGTGCGTTCCTAAAGCCCGAGGGTCATCTCGCAATGGTGATGCCCGCCGAGCTACTCACGGTTCAGTACGCCGAGCCGATTCGGCGGTGGCTGAAGCGGCGCTTCGCGGCGGTCCACCTGGTGATGTTCGAACGTCTTCAGTTTGAAGATGCCCTCGAGAAGGTCATCCTCGTCGTCGCACGGGGATCGGGGGGCTGCGATGCCCTTTCCCTCTACGAGGTCGGAGATGCTACGGATCTCCCCAAGCTTCGGGCCTTCGACCACCTTAATGTCACTCCCGCGGCGGAGGGGAAATGGACGAACCTCCTTCTCTCGCCGGGCCAGCGTCAGCTCTTTACGCGGGTAGCCGAGGAAGGATTTGTGCCGCTGGATACCTACGGCTCTCCGGAGCTTGGGACCGTGACAGGCGCCAACAGCTTCTTCGCCCTGTCAGAACAAACCCGGAAGGAGTTCGGCCTCAAGGAGCGTCATCTGACGCGGATCAGCCCACCCGGCACGCGCCATCTCAAGGGTCTCTCGTTCACCGCGAGCGATTGGGAACGGCTCCGTGGAGCAGGCGAACGAGTCTGGCTTCTCCACCCGGACAAGAACGACCGACCCCCTGGACTTTTGCGTTACCTGAAACTCGGTGAAGACCTGGGCGTACCCGAGGCCTATAAGTGCACGATCAGGACGCCTTGGTGGCGCCCACCAATTGTCTCGGCTCCAGATCTGTTCTTCACGTACATGAGCCACCGTTACCCAAAACTCGTCGCGAACACTGCCGGCGTTACATTCGTGAACTCGATGCACGGTGTGCGACTTCGGCCCGGCTTGGTGCGGCTGGCGAAGAGCGCACTCCCGCTCTTAGCCCTGAACTCGTTGACAATGCTCGGCGCGGAGATCTTCGGTCGCTCGTATGGTGGCGGGGTTCTCAAAATGGAGCCGCGCGAGGCGGCAACCCTGCCGGTGCCCGATCCGAAACGAATGGCGCAGGCAGCAGAAACACTCCACGCCGAACGTTCCGCGCTTGATCGTCAGCTGAGGAACGGTCACTGGTCAGGCGTCGTGAAGCGCGTGGACGAGGTTGTGCTGCGTCAGGGACTCGAGCTCTCTGGCGTGGATGCCGCTGAGATCCATGATGCCGTCCAACAAATGCGCTCTCGCCGCCTCGGCCAGCAGCCGCCAGCGGCATAAATCGGCAGACTTCCGGTCGTGGCGCCGGAGGACATGGCTCGGGAGGTCGAGGCTCGCGTAGGCCACCCTGCCGAGAAGTGGGACGCCCTCAAGGACAGGGTCCAGTCCGGGGCGATCCAACAGTTCAGCGCGGTCGCTGATGACTGGCTTGACCTCATGTGGACGCTCGACGCCTATCGCGTGTCAGGAGTGCCACCTCGCGAAATGGGAAGTCCGAGCATGCCCACAGCACGCCGCCTCGAGGCCGTGTACCGAGGCAAGGGCAACTGGTTCGCCGAGATCCTGGCTCTTTTGCTCCAAAACAGGACGTCGCTCAGAGTCGCGCCTCGCCAGCGGGTACAAGGTTTCTCGCAGCTTCATCAGATCGACCTAGCTTGGCCCGCCCGCCGGGAGGACCCGCTCGTCTGCGCCGAGACGAAGGTGACGGGCGCGCCGGGTTTCGGGGCGACCCCGGCGAGAGGCTCGCTTGCTGATTTTGCGAGCCGGCGGAAGGAGCTCAAGTTCGCAGCGACCGATTTGAAGCTCTACCGGAGGCAGCAGAATACGGCTATCGAGCACTGGGGCGTGTGGCGAGGCCACGCGCCACCGAAGACCTATTTCCTCTGGGCGGCCCGCTTAAGCACGAGCACTGACCGACTTGAACGCCTCGTCGCCGAGGCTCGGGCTTTGGTCGACACGTACCTCGACGCCGCAGGCGTCTTCGCCTGGAGGGAGCTATCACGCGGAGATGGCTATGAGGCTGTGCAACTGCCCGCCGCAGAGCGTGTCTCTGACCTCGACGATGTACTCCACCGAGTCGCTAGCGAGATCAATCTGCTTGCTGGACCGAACCGCGAACCGCCTCCCCCTGTTACTCCGACCGAGCGCGCGGTCGCTCCGGAGCAGCTAGCGGAAGACTAGAGTTTTGGAGGGGATTCGGCTGCGCTTCCCGAGCGCCCGGTTCACCAACAAGCATGACTCGGAATCAGGCATACAAACTTCTCGAGAGTTACGCGAATACCTCGGACGCTGTTGGACTGAAGAAACCGCGCTCAGTCCTGCTCTTGTGGTTCCTGAAGAACGTCTACGGCTTGGATGACCTCGATGCCTACGAGTTTGTTTGCGATGGTGACGCCGATAAAGGCATCGACGGCCTCTATCTCGAGGCTCCCGAGGCCGACGAGGATATCCACACGCTCACGCTCTTTCAGTCGAAGTACCCCAAGAGGCCCACCGAGGTCGGCCCCAATGACATCAAGAGCTTCGTCGGGTCAGCCATTCCATTCCAGACTGCTGGTGGCCTAGCAACGCTGTTGAAGGGCAAGGTCGAACCAGAACTCCTTCGTCTCATCAAGCGCTACGACGTCGAGAAGCGGCTGCGGGCCGGGAAGCTTGATGTCCGGCTCGTGTTCGTGACAGCCGGCTTTCTCAACAAGGACGCTTCAGGTCAGGTCCGAGCAACGAATCACAAGCATGGGGAGGGCTTCCTGACCGTCTACGACATTGATCTCCTCGGCGGTGTCTGCGACGCCCTCGACCGAGTCAAGCCCGTCGAAGACACGGTCAATGTGGCCTGCCCGAAGGACCTGCGCTTCCTGACCAAAGCCGGGACGAGAAAGGTGGCCGTCTGCTCGATCAAGGCCTCTGATGTCGTCGCCTGGCCCGGAATTGAGGATCGCTCCCTGTTTGATCTCAACGTACGACGAGAGCTGCGGCGAAATCGCGTACGCCGTGAGCTCGACCGCGCGATCTCGAAGGCAGCAGATCACAAGAACTTCATCGCCTTTCACAACGGCATCACGGTCGTCTGCGAGAAGCTCGAAGCGAAACCGCCACGACTGACGATCACCAACTTCTCGGTAGTCAATGGGGCGCAATCCGTCATCGCCTTCTATGCGGGCCGAGGAAGCCTCACTGACGACCTGCGGATCATGGCGAAGTTCGTTGAGGTTGGTCCTCAGAACCCGGTGGCACGGGAGGTTGCCCGGCGCAGCAACATGCAGAATCCTGTAAATGCTCGCAATCTCCGAGCGCTCGACGGCAGGCAGCTCATCATCGGCCAGCAGTTCGAGCAGGACTATCCCAAGATCTACTACGAAACGCGTCCTGATACGAAGATGCCGCCGGGATACAGCCAGAGCATCAAGAACGACGATGCCGCGCAGCTCGTCTGTGCCCTGTATACGCAGAAGCCATGGCTGGCTGTCAAACGGCTCGCGCTCTTTGAGGACTCGTATACCGAGATCTTCACGCCGGACATCGGGGCAGACGAGATTGTTTTCGCAGATCGCGTCCGGCAGCGCGTTGAAGCTGGCAAGAAGAGATTTCCCGATGATTATCAGCGTGCTTGGGCGCTGACGGCGCTGGTCGCCGTCTACCTAGTTGGCCAGCTGATGCGGACCGACGATGACCTCGAAGGGACGCTCGCTGATCCCGCCGATGCCCTACGGGACATCGCCGCCACGGATGACCTTCTCGACAAGCTCGTTCGCCATGTCGCCGGGACCCTTCGTCAAAGGTCCGACGAGAAGCGCGCTCAGGACGAGTTCGATGACTTCAAAGTGGACTTCAAGAACGAGACCGTGCTCAAGGCGCTGCGAAAGCGTGCTCGAGATCAATACGTCTACGCCGTCGGCCTAGAAGACAGCGACGGCTAGGCGGGCGGTGCCGTCGCGCTCGCAGGGGACTCTGCGGGGAGAAGTAACTGCAACTTAATAATGGCCTTTGGTCAGGCAGTGCCGAGACATTGAGGAAGCGGAGGCGGAAGGCCACCTTCCGCCTCCAGCTTCCTTCTCCCGGGATATGGCCTTACGAGACTCTTCTGGACAGGAAGAGCCGCACCCCTAGGAGTCTTTTGTGCGTCTCGTTTCATCACTTCTCCAACCTCTGCTCGCGGTCACCTCGGCGCCCGGATCGCTGAGCCTCCCATTCCGGCCTTAGATGGACGGCCCTGCGGGACCTCCGGTTATGAGACGTCTGTTGCCAGGTCGGGTGGCACCTGAACGCCTTGACCCAGGGGATGCTCGATCGGCTGAGATCACGTCAGGTCAGCTGAGGCGGGCAAAAGTTCTGGCAAAGGTCTCTCAAGCGGGACCTACTGACCGCGGACAAACCAAGTAACTGGCCCGCCGCACGCTCGAGGCGCTCGAACGTCCGCTGTCAGGTTCCATGCCGCCGACTGTGCCGAACTCAAGTCTCTAGCACCCTCCGCCCGATCCCATCACCCAGCCGCCTTCGATTGTGTAGGTGCTGCCGTTCTGCAGGCCCTTCACGTTGACGTCATATGTCTTGAGCGTCTCGGACGTGCGTACGATCTGACTCGAGAGGTTGGGCGCCGTCGCGGTCGCGCTCCCGACATTGTCGGGGGGAGGAGCGCGCCAGAGCCGGACCATCGCGCTTCCTGCCCACGCCTTAATCCGAGTCCAGGCCGACCGCCGGCACTGTGACCTGTAGGCGTGGACGACATCCTTGTTGATGTTGGGGTCGACGACGAACCAGACGACGGTCCTCTTCGAATCAAGCGCTCCCACCGGTTTCATCGACAGGGCGACGCTTCGCCTTGGATCCTCGCGGAGTCGGCGTCCGAGTTCGGCGGGGTCACGCGAGAGCTCTTGCGGCGGGTAGAGGAATGGTGCGCGCGGCTGGTGCGCGAGGCGCTGCATGAGCCTCCTTGTGTTCACCGCCGCAACCTCGGCCGCTGAGAGCTCGCCCGCTGCGACCTTTGCCCTCAGCTGGGCGTCGGCGTCTCGTGCGGCGTCCTTGATGACCGCGTCGGGATCTACGCGGCGGTTCGTGAGGACGGCTGCGAGCGAGGCGGTCTTCTCGGCCGCCGCAAGCTCGTCGCGGATGACGCTCAGCTTCGCTTGAGAAAGGTTCGTCGCCCGCACGGCGGCGGCGACGAGGAGAGCGTCGAGTCGGACGGGCACGACGGCCGCGGGCATCGGCCGGCTCAGCGCGAACCGTTCAAGGCACGCCGAAGACGACGCGATGAGACGTTTGACCGGAGCGGCGCTTCCGGCGCTCAGGTAGATGAGGAATCTCTGGCGCTTCCGGTTCACGAGGTCGAGTGCGACGCTGTAGGGCGCGCGCCGGACAAACGGGTCTTCTACCCTGTGCTGCTTGAGCTGGGAGAGCGGAAAGTAGTTCCTCCGGATGCTCCGGTCGCGCCCGGGAGCGCACTCGCTCGGTCCCGGCAGGCGCGCGAGCGGGTTCGAGCCGTCGACTGCCCGCGGCTTGTCCGGGACAGCAGTCACGACGTTCGCTGGCTGCTGCCCGAGCGCGGCAACGGCCGCACCCGTCGCGAGGACGGCGGCGACCCCGACGAGGTGCGCGCGGGCTAGGAGTCGGCGCATCGGAAGCCCGCGCGGAGATCTGGGAAGGCGGGCTCCATTGGGATTCGCTCTGCCTTGCCGGATTCCGGATCTCGCATCAAGGCGAGGACGGCTTGGTCGGCCGTCGTGCTCGTCCATTCTCGGCCTCCTTCAGTCTTGATGAGGTGCTTCACCGCAGGGGACGACTGGGCTCGCTCGAGCTCCTTGACCGTAGGGAGGCGGCGCCCGATCCACGCGCAGAAGCGGGTCGCCTGCGCAGCGACGACCGCGACCGCGGGCTGCGTCTCTGGTGCGGTGTCGAAACGCGGCGCGCCCACAGGCTCTTCCGGCCGCCTGCAGCGGCCCTCGCGTACGCAGAGGCGGTACTGCGCATACGTCACCTCGTGCTCGTCGAGCGCGAATGCGGGCAACCCCCCGGCCGGGAAGCGCACGAAAGCGGCGCGAGCGGCCTCCTTGCGCGAGCTCTCGCGGGCTCGATCGGCGACGTACCACGCCCCCGCCGCCAGAGCGGCCGCGACGGCGACCGCGATCAGCGCCACGAGGACGCGTGAGCGCCACGCCTGCCTCGCTGCATGTCGCCTCGAAGCCGCGACGAAGTCGCTCAGGAGCGGGTCGGGCGCGTCAAGCCAGCGGGCGTCGCGTGCGCGGAGCGCCACCTCGAGACGCTGGCCGCCGACGAGGTACGAGGAGTCGCGCCCGGCGAGCTGCCACTCACGCGCATCCCGCTCAAGCCGCGAGCGGGCGACGAGGTCGTCGCGCGAGGCTTCGATCGCCCGGTTCAGCACTGGCCACTCGCGAAGCAATGCCTCGTGTGCGACGTGGACGGTCGCTCCTTCGCCCTCCGTCGTGAGCAGCCTGGCTTCCACGAACGCTTGGACGACTTCCCAGGCGGCCGCGTCGAACCGAGCGCGGCTCACGCCCCGGCCGGCTGGGTCGCGCTCGGCCTCCACGTGAACGAGCTGGAGCAGTGTCGGCACGACGGCGCCCTGCTTGCCTCGCTGCCCGAGCTGTGCGTAGATGCGGTCGGCCTCCGCCTTGAGAGCGCCGACGACGCCGCCGACTCGATCGTAGTCGGCGTGCGTGATCCTTTTCGGCTCCCTCCGTGCGTCGTACAGCTGCCTCAGCGTGAACGCCAGCAGCGGCAGCGGGTCGCCACCCGACGCCGCTCCTGACTTCGTCTCTTCGACCATCCGCTCGACGAGGCCGGCCTCGAACTCGATGCCGGCCCGCTGGGCTGGCCTCTCGATCACGTCTGTAAGGCGCGGGGCCAAGAGCCGCCCGACAGTCACGGTCGGGGCGGCGCGCCCTTCGAGGGCAGTGCCTTCGATCGCCTCGGTCAGGTACTCCGAGCGGAGAGCGAGGACGACTCTCAGCGGCGCCGTCCCCGCGAGTGCCTCGACAAGCAGGTCAACGAACGCAATCCGCTCGCTTCCTGCGCACAGGGTCGCGAGCTGTTCGCCCTGGTCAACGGAAAGAACAACGCTGCGACCGTCCCCTGCGGCGCCGACTGCGTCGAGGAGATCCCTGGTGAGCTCGGAGAGCGCGCCGCTTTCGCGCTCAAGGCGCTCGCGGCACGCCTCCCACTCGGCCGCGCGACCGGCAGTCCGGAGGGCGGTAGCAAGCGCCCGCGCGAGCTTCTCGAGCGGGGCGTCGTCCGGCGTGAAGATGGGGACGACGACCCCGCCGCCCTCGTCGAGCTTCCGGAGGCGCGGCAGGACACCGCCGCGGATGAGCGAGGATTTGCCGCTTCCGGACGATCCCACGACGAGGAGGAGGCGCTCGGTGCCTTCGGCGTGCGGCCACGTCAGCTGCTTGATGATCGCTTCGATCTCGTCCCGTCGCCCGTAGAAGACGCCCGCCCGCCGCTCGTCGAACGGGACGAGACCCGGGTACGGTGGCAGGCGAGTGTCCCACTCGAGCGTGTCGAGCGGATCGACTCGCAGCTCGCGGAGAGCGGCCGCGAGCGGGCGCAGCCCGTCCTCCCCGTCCGGCGTGACCCGGATCCACTGCGTGTCGCGCAGAAGCGGGTGCTCAGCATTGGACTCGAGGAGGATGGGCACGATCTTTCGACCCAGCGAGCGAGCGAGGACGAGTTCCGCGTGACACCACTTCGAGGTCACCGCGGCAGAGGTCCCGAGGAAGACGACCACATCGGCCCTACGAAGCTCTGAGTAGAGCTCGTCCTCCCAACGCCGGCCTGCCGGGACGCCGTGCTCGGGATCGAAGTCGAGGAACACGGAGGTGAAGCCCTCGCGCTCGAACCAGGCACGAACGCGCGCCGCTACCGCGTTGTCGCGGGTGCTATGGCTTATGAAGAACGAGGCCATTCCGGCTTGCGCCTCATGGGCAAGCACCGAGCCAGCGCGGGCGCGACGCGGACGAAAGCCCCGAACGACGACAGGTGGGCAAGCAACGCCACGAGTGATTCCGTAGCGTTCGCGCCGCAGCGACACTCTCACGCCGGAGCGCCACCGGCAGCATCCTCCATTCGCCTGCACGCCAAGCTAATCACTTTCCGGGGAGGCCTTCAAGTGGCTTCACGACGACTCGGTATGTTTCGCGCCAGAGGGCCGAGTCGTCGAAACTCCTGCCGGCGAAGCATCGATCTCAAGGAAACGGGGGGCGTACCTCGGGCCGAGCGCGCCCCCCGCTCTGCGCAGAGCGTAATTGCTTAGCTGCGCGGAGCCTGCCGCGAGGACGCTCGCGAGAGGATCAGCGCAAGGTGCGGGCTCGGCACATCCGAAATCTCCCTTACCGGCTCAGGCTGGAGGCCTCTCGAAGGCGGTCTTCTTGTGACTACGCGATGTTCGCGTAGATCGCGGCGTGGTCGCTCGCAGCCTCGACCGACCTGATGATCGTCGGGTAGTGCGGGAAAAGGTTGCTTCTTGACAACGTCTTCATGGACATGGACACGATTGACCTTGGTGCCGACGTCGCGGAGGTGATCACCCAGGCAGTCGCCTAATGCGATGTCCTCATTGCGCTCGTCCGGAGGCAATGGCTGAACGCCCGAGGACGCCGAGGGGCGTCGCCGGCTCGACAAGCCGGACGACTTTGTCCGGCTCGAGCTCGAAGCCGCCCTGAAGCGCGACGGAAGACGGTCTCCCCTATGAACGGCGCCGAAGTCGGTACATGCGGAGTCGTCCGTAATCCTTCGCCGCGGGCATGTGGCCGACGTAGTCGCAGACGAATTCGTTCTGCCCCGCAAGGACGAGCGCGGCGGCGAAGAACTCGGTGACGTACACGCTTCCGGGAGGAGTCACCGGCTCGATGCGGGCGGTCCTGCTGACGTGCGACCCCATGAAGGAGAGCGCGCCTACGACCGGGTCGCGGACGTGAAAGACGGGACCGACGTGGCCGGCGAGGCGGAGCGCGAGGTGCGAAGGCAGCCCTTCCGCCTTCAGGTCAACCGCAGCCATTGCCCGCTGGAGCTCGAGCGCGCACGAAGCTGCAGCGACCACATCCGAGAGCACGACGTAGAGCGCGTCTCCCCATGTATTCCGGTAGCCGACTTCATCGCCCTGCCGTTCGAGCACTGACGCGAACGCGCCGAGCACGCGATCAGCGAAACGGGGTAGCTGCTCGTCGCTCAGCTTCGCGAATCCCCTGATGTCGGCGAAGAGCATTGCCCGCACGACGCGCCCGGACGGAAGCTCGGCCGCCGGAGGCGACGTCACGGCGCTCGAGGGAAGCCCGTTCGGCGAGACGACGGTCACCGGGCGGCCGCTCCGCTGCCATGTCGTAATGTCGATTGCCGTCCCCACCGCGCCGTTGGCCGGGGCGCCGTCCCAGACAGCGAGCTGCCTCGCCTCGGCGTCCAGGTAGCGCGCACGAAGCAGGGCAAGCCCCATCGCCAGTTCGGCGCCGTAGCGGAAGAGGACGTCATCGCCGAGGAAGGCGTCCTCGGTCGCGTAGCTCACGCTCGACGCCGCAACGAGACAGCGGTGAAAGCGCTCGACCCAGCGGGCGCCTGCGGGGGCGACGGATCTCTCGATGAACTCGTCCCGCGAAAACGGGAGCACAACGTGAAGTTCGGCGCCCTGAGCGAGAAGAGCCTCCGCCCAGAGGATATCGCCGCCGTTGGCCAGCGCCCCGTAGGCGTACCCGGCGGGGTGGCGGAGCACCGCATCCGCGATTGATTTCGAGACGGCCTCCTCTGCCCCGGCTGGGAAGTGACTCGGAGCATGCTCCGCTGAGATCAGGTGGCCGCAGTAGTGGACAACTGCGGGCCCGGCGAGGGCGGCGAGGATATCCGGGTCGATTCCGGTCGCTTCGCAGACGAGCCGCAGCTGGCGGCGCGTCGTCGCCGCAGCGCCGTAGTCGCCGCCATGAAGCGCCGCCGCCCGGGCAAGGGCCGCACGGGACGCCTCCACGCGGCCAAGCAGAAGCTCCGCCTCCGCCTCCGTCGCTGCCGCGTAGTAGTCCGATTCGCTACGCCGCACGAGCTCGAGTACTCGCCGGGCGAGCTTGCGTGCCCGTTCAGCTTCGCCGGCGATCATGCTCAACGTCGCAGCGTTGATCGCGGGGTAATAGCCGCCGGTTCGGGCGAAGATCTCGCCGTAGAGCGCCGCCGACCGCGCCGCATTCTCTCGCCGCTCGTCGCCTTCCGCGGCGAGCGCCGAGTCCTTCACGATGCGGGCGCGGAGCGCGGAGATGTCTTCCGCCTTGATCTCGTCAAGCGCGTAGTCGTCGAAGCGCCGTCTTGCCTCCTCAGTCGAGCCGGCTCGCGCGAGCGCGAGCACGGCCCGGTGCTTCAACCAGACGTCCTCCGGGTGTTGAGCAAGGCCGCGCTCGGCGAGGTCGAATGCGGTGAGGAGCTCGGCGCGCCGCTCTGCGTCCGTGACGGCTGCGAGCCACTCGGCCGCCGTCCGAGGCTCAGGTTCGCCCTCATCCGACCGCTCGGCGCGCGGCATGCACCGAACTCTACGGACGACGTCTGGATTCCGCACTCGGGCGCGACCCGCCTCGGCCTCCGCCGCTCGCCCTTCCATGGGGAAGATGCGCCGGATCCTCGCCCTCGGTCGCCGACACCTCGTTGCGCGTTGTTGCCGGCAGCACCACAACGAGCACAGACCCCACCCGTGCGCTCGACCTGCTACCGCCAGACGGGCCTGTCGCTTCCCAGCAAGCGGCAGTTCTCGGTGTCCACAAGAGGCGGTCTTCTCCCGACTAGGCGATGTCCGCGTAGATCGCGGCGTGGTCGCTCGCGGCCTCGATCGACCTGGTGATCGTGGGGTAGTGCGGGAAGAGGGTGCCGTTCTTGCCGCCCCACACGCCCTTGCGAAAGATCGCACCTCCGCTTACGCGCTCGAACAGGGGTGGCGAGAGGAGGATGTAGTCGATCTTGTTGCTCTTGGTGCCGTTTCCGAACGTGCCCGCTCTGCCGTCGCTTATGAAGCTCGGGTGGGCGCTGATATCCCGCAGATCGGTTTGAGCGAGGAGCGGCGCCAGCGGAGGTGAGTCGGGAGTGTCGTTGAAGTCGCCGAGGACGACGACGTTCGTCTGGCTCTCGGCAACAAGGCGACGGTAGATCTGCGCCACCCGCCTTGCCTGCCGCTCTCGCTTCTTGTTCGATGAGCTCTGGCCGCCGAAGCCCTTGCTCTTCAGGTGGTTGACGAGCAGGACGAGCCGCTCTCCGCCCGGCGCCGCGATCCTGTACTCGGGGCAGTCACGGCTGAAGATCTCGCCCTTCGCGTCCGCATCGTCGACGTGCGAGGCGATCCCGACGATCTCGTACTCTGCTCTCGCCATCAGGGCGACATCGATCCCCCGATCGTCGTTGCCGTCGATCAGCATCACGTGCGCATAGGCGTTGCCGCCGACCGCCTGCAGAGCGATCGCCGAGAACCTCTTCAGCCCGATCCGGTCGTCTGCCTCAACGACGGCCTGCACGTCGGCGCGGACGTCACGGATCACCATCGCCGTGTGCTGCATCGCGAGCTCGTTCACGGGCTCGCTCTTCAGCTCCACCCAGCCGATCCAGTCCGCCCGCCCGCTGGCGACGATCTCCGTTCCTCCCCCGAGCGGGCGTCTCAGCAGGCGGCCGCGATTCTGGCGCAGGAGCGCGAACTCGCCCCCGTCGTCCCGCTCGGCGAGCCCGAGCTTGCCCAACAGGTCGACCATCTCGGCCTTGGCCGGATCGCTGTAGGCGGGCTCGTTGAAGAGGTCGTTGATGCGGGCGTACTGCTCGAGCACGACCCGTGCCGCGTCCTTGTCCTGGAGGTTGAACGCCTTCGTGCGTTCGAACAGGTTCTCGACGTTGAAGGATGCGATCCGCATTCGCAGCGCCTCCTCCTTCGGCTATTGCCTTCGCATTTCGAGCGAGAAGCCTAGGTTCTCTCCCTCGCTTCCCAAAGTCAAGGAGCGCCCGCCTCTACGAACCGGCGATCCCCTGGGTGCGATCTCGGCGAAATCCCTCGCCATGGTTCGTCACGCATCGCCATACGGCCTAACGATGCGGTCTGGAACCGAAGCTGCTTGGCGACTGGTTCCCATGGTTCGCCACACCGACTTGACCAATTCTTGACCACGGCAAAAAAACGCCGCGGCCTCGCCCGCTGACTGAGATCTCCCACGCTCACCCGGCTGTCTGATGCTCGCACGTCAAAGTCGAAGCAATAGTGCATCCCACACGCCTTTGCGAAAGATCGCACCCCCACCGAGGCACCTGGGCTGCCGCCGCGGCAAGACAGAATCCCGCGCCAACGGGTTGTAATTCTCCGCACATGCCTTACTCTTTTCGCTGACGTGATTGGGTGGGGACTCGCCGAGCGCGCCCTGGCTGTCGCGGCGATCGCGGCGTTTGTTTGCCTGCCCGGTTCGGCGGCGGCTGTTTCCAGCGTGGTTCTTCGCGGTTTCGGGGCGGCGACCATCGACGGCGTGCCTGCCACGGGCGAGTGGGACCCGGCCGGACACGTGGACTTCACGGTAAACCGGTCCTCGTCGCAAGGAGGAGGCACGGTGGCCGCGACGCTCTACCTGATGAACGACGCCCAGAACCTCTATCTAGGTCTCAAGGTGACGAACGCGACCATCGCGTCGAGCTCTCTGGAGGTCGAATTCGACAACGACCGCAACGGGAGCAACCTCCAGGAAGGTGAGGATCAGCTCCTGGTCAACGACGCTGGAGTCTTCGACGGCTTCATGCATCAGATCGCGCCCAACACGTGGCAGGCCGTCCGCGATCAGGACTACGGCGGTACGAACGACATCCTCGAGGGAGAGGCCAACAATCCCGGCTTCTCGTTCTACGAGGTGTCACATCCTCTGAACGATGCCGACGACGCGCACGACCTCAGCCTCGCCTTCGCAAGGCGAGCGGGGTTCCAGCTCACGTTTCGCCACTGCTCTCCGTGCGCGACGACGTCGTACTTTCCGGACCGTAACTCCTTTGCTCAGCTGGTAGTTGTCTCCGGCAGCCGCGTACCGCCCGACACGCAGATCGCCTCGGGCCCTCGTCCTCTCGTGAACGACCCCGCCGTCGACCTCGAGTTCACGGGCAGCGATGACATCATCTCTCCGGGTGATCTGACGTTCGAATGCAAGCTCGGCGAGGACGCCTGGCGCGACTGCACGAGCCCCTACACGACCACGGTGGACGACGGCCGCTACACGTTCTCCGTCAGGGCCGTCGACGAGATGTTGAACGCTGACCTGACGCCCGCAGAGCGGAGCTGGCGCGTCGACACCACCGGCCCCTCCAAGCCGCGGGTCCGCGGGCCGCGCGTCGCGAAGACCCCGACTCCCGTCTATCGGTTCTCGGCGAAGGACGAGGGCACGCCAGCCCGACGCATCCGGTTCAGGTGCGCCTTCGACAGCACGAGGCTCCACCGATGCGCCGCGCGCTACCGGCAGCGCCTCAGGCGAGGACGCCACAGGTTGCGCGTCGCAGGCGTCGATAGCCTCGGAAACGTGGGCGGCAGCACTACGATCCGCGTCATCGTCAAGTCGCCCCGTCGCTGAACTAATGGTCGCCCGATCGCGTCTCGCCGTGGACGCACCTACCTGAGACTACTGTCCATCCGGAAGATCGCATCCGTCGGCCAGCGCGTCGCGCAGGTCTACGGGCAGCAGTTCACGATTGCGGGCGAGCCGGTGATCGCCGGCCTTGGGTTGGAGAAGTACGGGCAGCTAGCGCTCGTTCGGAGGCGAGCCGCCAGCCGAATCGCCACCGTGATGACGGTGCGGTTGCGAAGGAGGACCGTTGCCGTGTGCGTGCCCGTTGAGGAGGCCAAAACCCCCGTCATGAGCTCAATGACAAAGTCCTTTCCCGGGATCTTATTAGGATTGCGTTGTGCATTTCGTGAAGACGCCGCCTCCACGCTACAAACCGATCCGGTGACGGCGCCTCAAAGTCGCAGGCAGGCTCCCAAAAAGTCTCTGATTATTCAGTAGTCGAGCATTTATAGGCTCTTCTGAAGTCAGTGATCGCCAGTCCAACCGCAGCAACTCCCGCGCCGACTCCCACCGCTGCCCAACCAACATCAGATCCACTTTCAGTTACCATGGAATATGTAGCCTCGGGAAGAGCAGATAGCGCGATCGCCGACCAGATTGCTCCCCGAACCATGAAACGATATCGGTCATTGTGCACAAGACGCCAGCGGGTTCCCAGCAAATCCCGAACAAAGAGAGTGAGAAGAACTAAAGCCGCTATAGTAAAAACTACTCCGGGTCTTAATTCGTTCTCGACAAGCTCCAACACACCGGCACCCAACAAAACGGCAGCCGTCGCCCCCGTGACTACCGTGCCGCCAGACAAACGGCGTGATCTTCTAGCCACGTGTCCCTTCATAGCAGCCGTAGGCAGCAAGCGCGACTTGACCAACTCGCGTTACGCGCTCAAGTTTGTTAGCGGCCATGAAGCCTGCAAATGCTCCTAGGGCACAACCTCGTGCACGTCTGCTACGCACCGCCGCGGCTGCAGCTGACTTGCATGATTTGAATACTATGGAACAGGTCACAGCCACTGTCGAACAGCCGAGGGCCGTGCAAGCTGTTATGGCGCTCGCCCTCACCACAGCGCCTTTGTGTCGTATCACAAAATTTGTTCCAGCAACCGCGGCGGATGCGGCTGCTCTGGCACCGCGTCTCAGTCCGCGTCGCGCAAACCGACTAAGCCTCCTGATCACGTGACGGAAGTGACAGTGGGGTGGGCAGAAGTCGGTCCCGTCAAGATCGTAAACATTTACGGGGTCCTGACCCGCGTAGTCGTAGGCATTGAGCGCGCCACCGTCGACAGGGTCAACCGCCGCGAAACGTCCCAGTACTGGGTCGTAAGGACGTGCGCCCATCTCAACTAATTGCGTAGTGGTATCGAGCTTCTTGTCCCAACGACCGGTCCAGCGCTCGATCGCCCTGTTCGCTGGCGGCGTCTGCCTCGGTGTCCCGAAGGGGTCGTAGCTGTAGGCGTTCGTGCGTGTTCCCGCGGAGTCGGCCTCGGCGGCGAGGTCGCCGTGGCCGTTGTAGTAGAGGTACGTGGCGGTAGAGCCGGTCGTCGGCGGTCCCGCGAAGTGGGCGAGGTCGCCCGGCGCCCCGTCGACATCGGTGAGTGTGATCGCGCCGGTGCCGTCCGTTTCGAACATCCCGCCGTGGAGGTAGCGGGTTGTCGTCCCGCCGGCGACGCGCTGGCGGCGGAAGCCGACGGGGTCGAAGCCATAGGTGACGGTCGTTCCGGTGAACGTCCCGCCGGTCAAGCGGCCCCAGCCGTCCCAGGTCAGCGTGTCGGAGCCGCGTGAGGTCATCTCGCCGTCGGCGCGATAGGCGAAGCTGCGTGAGGGGCCGGTTGCACTCGTCAGCTGGTCGACGCCCTGGCTGTTCAGGTTGAACGGATCGTAGGTGTACGTAGCTGTGGTTGAGCCGTTCTCGGTGATCTGCGTTCGGTTTGAGTCGCGGTCGAAGCTGTAGCGGCGTACCGTCCCCTCGGGGAGCTTGACCGACTCCATCCGGCCGAGCGCGTCGTAGCCATAGCCCTCAGTCTCGGCCGCGAGCCCGCCGCCGGTCCGGGTCTGTTGTGTCTTCTTGCCGTCGGCCTCATATGCGTAAGCAAAGTCGACGATCGGGCTTCCCTGGCTATCAACGGGGACGCTCGGCGGTAGCGGCGCCGAGAGCGACCCGTGTCGGTTATAGACCGCCGTAAGCCAGCCAACAGGGCTGTAATCGTTCCATGCGAAGGTCGAATTGTGTTCGTACTGGGTCGCTTTTAGGTTGCCACGAGCGTCGTAAAAGAAGTCATAACGGCGGGCTGCAGGATCGGTCACGCTCGTCAGCCGATTCTGCGCGTCGTAGGCGTATACCGTCGTGTAAGCGGGGCCGGGGACAAGCGGGCCAGCGGCGGCCTGCCGCTGAGTCAAATTGCTCTCGGAGTCGTAGGTGAAGGCCGCTTCGGCCCCAAAGGAGTCGACGGACCGCTTGGCGCGACCCTGCTCGTCGTACTCGGAGGTAACGGTGCCGCTCGCGTCACCCGCGCTGCGCTGCGCCCCGGCCGGGTCGTAGGTGTAGGTCGTCGCCTGCGGATCGCCGGGGGCGATCGTGCTCGTCAGACGACCCTCGGCGTTGAAGGTCGAGCAGGTCGTGCCAACCCCGTTCGTCTTTGCGACCTGGCGGCCGGCTTGGTCGTAGACGAAGATCGCCGTCGCGATCCCGCGCGGGGTCGTCGACTTCAGCTGTTGCGCCTGATCGACGGGCGGGCCGACCCCGCAGGAGCCCGGGAGCGAGGCGGTCTCGCCCGGGTTGTAGTAGACGTAGGTCGTCGCGTAGGTCGTGTCGGGCAAGCCCTGGAGGTTGCCGTTGGCGTCGATCGTCCGGCTCGCGTTCCCCTTCGGCATCACCTTCTTCGTTACGCGACCGTAGGCGTCGTAAGTGAAGCTCGAGATCAGGTTCGTGCCGTCGAGCGGGCGGCTGAGCGTGTAGTCGGAGCGCGCGTTCGCCGGGTCGGGGAAGTGCGAGAAGCCTGTGCGCCCGGCCGGGGAGACCGAGGAGGTCTGGTTGAACCAGGCGGGCCGGAGTGAAGCTGCGGCGATCACCTGCTCGCTGATCCCGCAGGTACAGGACCAGCGCAGCTCGACCGAGGCGAGGGTCTGGTTCTCGTAGTACTCAAGCGCGAGCTTGTGCAGGCCGGCAACGAGGTGGATCGGCTGCGAGGCGACTCGTGTTGCCGGCTGATCTACCCAGTGGTCGATCGCAAGCGTGCCGTCGACCGTCAGTCGCGTGCCGTCGTCAGCGATCGTGGCGAAGGTGTAGTCGCCTTCGGTCTCGACCTTCAGGTAGCCGTTCCAGCGCACCGAGAAGTTGTCGACCACTCCCGGCAGAGCAGACGGTCCTCCGCTTCCCCAGTCGAAGCTGACGTTGGCGTCGTTCTGGAGCTTCGTCGGACGCCCGGCCAGGTTTCGATTCGCGTAGTACGAGGCTTGCAGCCCCTGCAGCCGTGGCCCTGCCGAGGGCACCGGCTTCTGATAGGCGGCCGCGTCGGCGGTCCAGGCCGCGCTCACCTGCGCGCTCGTCGGATAGCTCCAGGTACCCGGTGTCTCGGTCCCGAAGGCGGTGATCGCGGCCGCGTCAGCGTCGGTCAGGGTGCCTGTCCCGACCGCGGCCCAGAGGAGGTCCGAATCGGCGAAGTCCTGGCTCGAATAGCCACGCTGGCCGAGGTCGAAAAGGCTTGCCGCGGGCGAGGGGATGCCCGTGTCCGAGAGGAGCGCGAAGGGCGCGCCATTGACGGAGACCTTCACCTTTCGATTCACGCCGACCCCGCCCGTCCACGCTCCGATCAGCGTCACCAGATCGCCTGGCGCGAACGTGGCCGGTTGCTGCGCCTCGTAGGTGTTGCCGCCGATCGCCCGGCCCATTCGGAAGGAGCCGCTCCCGTAGCGGAGGTAGAGCTCGTTGCTCGAGCTGTCGCCCCAGGTGAAGAGACGGAAGCTCGCCGAGCCGGAGCTGATCCCAGCCCGCACGCGCGCTGCGACCCAGCCCTGGCCAGCGGTGAGCAGGCTCGCCGGAGCCTGCACGCGCGCCGCCGCCCGACTTGCTGCTGCGCCATTGGTCTGCACGTACGGCGTCGCGACCGCCTTCTCCTCGATCTGGGCGCCGTCGAGGTCGAGGTGCTCGCCGCTCGTCGCGCCGCTCGGCCGCGAGGCGAGCAGGTGGACGGAGGTGCGGTCGTTCTGCGCCAGCGTCCTCGTCACGCTCACCCGCTGCCAGCCCGCGGTGAGCGTCCGGTTGACACTCGTCTCCTGGTTGCCGGCGGCGCCTCCCTGCTCGCGGAGGATGGCCGTCAGCGTCTTGCCGACCGCCGAGCCCTCGGCGTAGACCCAGAAGCTGCCGCTGAACGTCCGGTTCGCGGTCGCCCCGGAGAGGGAGGCGCCGACATCCGCGCTGTAGGAGGTCTTGTTGCTCGAGACGGTGACGCGCATCGAGGCGGTCCCGAACTTGAACCGGCTCGTGATCCGCGTCAGCGTCGCCTGGAAGGCGGTCCAGCCGGTGAGATTCGTCTCGAACCCGCCGTTCGTCACCAGGTTCGTCGTCCCCTCCCAGATGCCGAACGAGGAGTCGGGCGCGGCTCGTCCGTCGCCCTCGACAGCGGCCGAGCGGACGGCGTCGGTGATGGGTGCGCCGGTGGTCGTGAGCAGGTCCTCGCCGATCCTCGTCTCGTCGTAGCGGGAGCGGCTGACCGGGCGCGCAAGCGGCCCCGTCCCGTCCGGGTCGGGGCCGGTGGCCGAGAGCTTGGCGGTCGCGACCCACGGGTTCGTCGTCGGGTTGCCCTCGACGTCGGCGAAGGCGACGTCGATGGGATTGCCGTCTTCGTCCTCGCTCCAGAGCAGCTGGTCGCGCGTGTCGTAGCCCGCCAGCGTCGTGTCGCCGAGCAGGTCGGTGCCCTGGATCGGGTGGCCGAGGTTGTCGTAGAAGGCCGTGGCGACCTTCGGCACCGGCTCGACCTGCTGGCGCGGCGGCTTCAGCGTCGTGCAGCCGTCGTTGGGGCGGATCGTCCCCAGCGCTATTCCCTCGTGCGCCGCGCGGGTGGCGGCGGGCGAGGTGGGACAGAGCGCGTAGTAGCTGAAGCTCCAGGTCGAGGTCGACGGCGTCTGATTCGTGACCGGTCCGTCGCTGACGCTCTGGACGCGGCTGCTTCCGTCATAGGCGATCGTCAGCGCGTGGTTGCCGTCGTAGCCGGGGCTCGCGTGCGTCGGGTCGAGGTCGTTTGCGTTCTGGATCTTGATCGGAAGATCGCTGCCGTTTGAGCTATAGGTGATCTCGACCAGGTTGCGGCTGCCGTCGTTGATCCGCACTAGCTTGCCGCTCGTGCCGCCGAAGCCGTCACCGATGTACTTCCAGGTGACGGCATCCGGACCCGTCACGCAGAGGATCGCTCCTACACAGCTGACGTTGTTCCAGACGAAGCTCAACTCTCTCGTTGGTGAGCCCGCACAGGTCGCGTTGCGGATGCTGGTGAGCTTCAGCGTAAGCGTGTCGTAGCAGTGGTAGAGCGGCGTCTGGCCCGGATCCTCGTCGACGAACTCGATTCCGCTCAGCGGGGCGACACCGGTCGTTGTATCGGCGGTGGCGAAGGTGTAGATGGCGCCGTCGGCGTCGAGGAGCGTCCAGGTGCTGGGGCTGTCGGCGTTCTTCGTCAGCTGAGCGCCGTCCCCCGGCGTCGAGAGGTAGGTGTTCGAGCCCGCGACGTGCGTGTAGTAGTCGGAGCTGCCGTCGCCGGAGACGCGCTCGACGGCGTCGAACTGCTGGTCGCCGCTCAAGAGATTGTGGTCGACGAGCTTCGTGGGCGGGCTCGCGTCGCCGCCCGTGTCCAGCGTCCAGCGCGCTCCGAGCCCCTGGTCGGTCGTCGACGCCTGCGAGTTGTAGGAGACCGAGGCGCTCATCGTGTTCGTCCCGTACGGGTAGCTCGGCCCCGGCAGCAAGAGGACGAGGTTCCCATTCGACTCGTTGACGGCGAGCGGCCCGTGCGACCACATCGGCCAGTAGTCGCGGATCCCGAGCTTCTTCAGGCGGATCGAGAAGCTGCGGCTCGCGCTCCAAGCGCTCTCCTGGAAGCCGTCGCGCGCCTTGACGCGCCAGTAGTACGTGCTGCCGTCCTTGAGGGCCCCGGGCGGCACGGTAAAGGTGTTCGTCGTCGCGATCCAGTCGGAGGAGGCGACGATCGTTTGGAAGGACGAGTCGCTCGCAACCTGGAACCAGTAATCGAGCGGGTCGTTCTCGGGGTCGGTCGCGGTCGCTCGGAGGACGGGGAGCGCCGTATCGAGCGCGGCCCCTTGAATGGGCGTCTCGAGCGTCGGCACGCCCGGACGGCGGTTGTAGTCGATCACGAGCCGCGGCCGTATGGTGGGATCGAGAGGCCAGTTCCGGCCCGGAGACCGCGGCCCGCTGCGATTGAGCTCGTCCGGGTTGCGCTTGAGGAGGAAGCCGAAGTTGCTCTGCCCTGCGGCCCAGTCCGCGACGGTTCCCGTCACGTCCCAGAACATCCAGTCGGCAGGCGCGCCGAACGGAAGCGTGTAGCTGTCGAGCACGCCTCCGTACTGGATCGAGCCGGTCGTCGATCCAACCGACCAGCTCCCGGTCATCCGGTGGACGTCGAGGACGTGGTCCGTTTGGCAGGAGCTGTGTCCCGGCCAGGAGATGCAGGCGGGGTTCAGGCCGAACCAGAGGTCGAGCTTGCCGTCGAGGACGAAGGCGTCGGAGGGAAGGCTGGCCAGCGAGAACTTCAGCCCCGACCAGTAGCTCGACTGGTCGTCGCTGCCGATGTAGAGCTCGCCGTAGTCCTCGCTCGGGCAGCTCGGGCAGTTGCCCTCGAAGACGGCGTCGTAGTCGTCGGGCTGCACCGTGATCGAGGGGTCGAGGAAGACCGGGAACTGACGCGCGGGATCACCGAGCCACGCAGAGTCGAGCGTGAGATCGATCAGGAACTCGCCGCCCACTTGCTCGACGTCCATCGAGGCATGGCGCGCGCGGCGGGGGTACTCGGGCTCCTGGGCTGAATCCCTCGCAGTCGGCGCAGCGATCGTGAAGAGCATCGCCCCCAGGGGCTCGCTGAACGTCCACGACCCGTCGCCCCTGCGCTCGGCGCGGAGGCGCGCGCCCTCAGGCGCGCTCAGCCGGAAGCGATAGTGGGCAGGCGCTGCCGCATCGGCGAGGACGAGCGTCTCCTTGAGGCCGTCGGGAAGCATCGTGTAGCGGAGGTCGACGCCGGGGAAGACGCCGCCGTAGGTGAGCCGCGAGCCCTCGGGGAGCGCTTGCGCAAGCGGGTTTGCGTCCTCGAGGGTCAGCGCCACCGCCTCGTCCTGCGTCTCGAGTCGCAGGTACTCGCTCGTCGGCACCTGTCGGAAGAAGAGGCGGAACTGATTCGCCTCGTTCTGCCAGGCGTAGCCGGGTCTCTCGATCGCCGGGATGACTGCGGTGCTGATCGGAAGCCAGAGACCCAGAGGATCGAGGTAGTTCACCGAGCCGAGAGCGACGACGGTCGTACGCGTGCCGTCCTCGTTCCTGTACGTGTTCGAGCTTCGCGTCCTCAGCTCGGGAAGCTCGACACGCTCGCGCGTTCTCGGCGAAGACGATTGCGCCCTCGACTGGTCAGCTGGCGCGGCAGCGCGGCTCCCGGCGAGGAACGGGCCCAGCGAGAGGGGCAGAAGCAGGAGGGTAAGAAACGCAAGGCGAGGAGCGTGCGACAGCGGCGCGAGTCGTCGGGACAAAGGCTCGCCCGGCTCGGCGGAGGTGCGGATCAGACGGCGCATGGCGTCTCCTCCTATGTGGGGGCACCTGGCCGCCGAGCGAAGCCCTATGTCAAGTTGCTGCTCCCGACGCTACGACGCTCCTTAACGGCTGTCAAGCGAATCGCCTCTCGGATATCAGCTCTTCGGCGGCACTCGATCTCGTCTCGCAAAGGCGCTGGTTCTCGCCGAGGGCGGCGCAGGCAACTCGCACGGCCGCCGGCCGCGATTTTTTGGAGGCAGGCTCCCCACCCACCCCTTCCCGGCTTCTCCCCCGGTCCGCGAAATTGGCCTCGCCTTTTCTTGAGTTTCGAGGCACTGTCATGACCGATGTCACGCCGAGGACGACCCCGAGCCGCGACGCCTGCACAGGTCGAGCAGGTTCGCTCGTTGGCCGCCGAGGCGGTGAGCGAGCGGAAGATCGCCGAGATCGTCTTCGGCGATGCGCGCTACCGAGGGCGGGTCGAGCGCCTTCTCCGCAAGCGGAGCTCAGCGTCCCCTCGCGAGCTTCCTGGCGAGCACGCCCCTGCCAGCGACAAAGGCACTGCGGCGGACGAGCAAGAGCTGCCTTCGATCCGCGAGCTGCTCAACCGCCATCGGCGGCGACTCGCGAACGCAGGCGAGCTGCCCTCGCTGAAGGAGATCGACCTGCTACTCAAGCTCGAGCAGCAGGTCGAGGCGCAGGAGACGCTGGAGCGCTTGAACGCGCTCACGCGCGGGTCAGCTAGCCGGTAGTTACCTGCGGCCGACAACCAGGTTGACCTTGGCACCTGCTGCTCGCCGCGCTCCCGATAGCGCGTATGAGGATCAGACGGGCCCACTGCTCCGTCGGCCGAGTTCCGCCTGGTGATCGAGAGCGTCTTCGCGAACCTCAAAGGCCAGATGCGACTCGAGCAGCACCTCGCGAAAACAACCCGCCGGGCTCGCCGTCCGGATCGCACAACGGGATCCTCACCCTCACCCTCGGCATCCTGCTCAACACTCTCACCGGCAGCCCCGCACGCCGCCCTCGCTGCCAACGACGGCCGCTAAAATCACATCAAGCCTCTAGCCGCTCTTCTTCGGCGGCTTCGGCTTGGGCGGGATCGGGTTGTTTGCCCGAGTGTGCTCAGGTACTACAACCTTCTTCGAGCTGGCGCGCGGAGCAATCGGGTTGTTTGCGTAGTCGCGTTTCCGTTCCATCATTTCTTGCCCTTCTTCTTGGGCGGCACGGGGTTGTTTCCGCCAGTGACCTTCTTCTTGCCTCTCGGGCTAACGCCGGTCACTTTCTTGCCGCTTGATCCGCCTGGCCTCTTCCGTGGTGCCATCGCCTAGAGATTTAACCAGGCGAAGATGACGAGCAAGACAACGCCGAAGATGAGCGCCCCTGCAGAGATCCAGTTGAACCAGTCGGTGAGCTTGCCGCGAGGAATCTCCCCAGCGTCTTGATCTAGCTGAGCGACCATCTTTACGACCGCGCGCTCGCTCGACAGGAACGAAGCGAGGATCACTAGGAGGCTCAGCGCGAAAGAAAGCCAGGCGCAGCCGAGAACCCTCGTGTGGCGGGGATGTGGCGCAACGTTATGAATGAACGCGATCGAGATTCCAAGTGCCCCGCCAGCCAGCGTCATGATCGCGCGGTCGAACGAATCGGTGACCTTCTCGTGCAGGTTGGTTAGGCGTCGCCGCTCGTCGGCCTGCTCATCCACGCTTGCGCCGCTCACTATGCCTTACAGGCTACGAATACGGATGGACGGCACGGAAGACCCCCGACGCCCCGATCTACCCTGGGCTGTGTGGTAGGACCGTAGGCGCGTGGCTCAGTCGTGCACCTTCTGCGAGAGTAAGGCGAACAGCAAGGAGCACACCCTCCCAAAGTGGATCGGCAAGCGGTTCAACACGCCGTCCTGACCTTCGACGAAGCTGGCGCTCAAGGTCTTCGGTGCGTACGAGCCTGTCGCCAGGCACGATCTGCTCTACGACACGTTCGCGGTGAAAAAGTCTCCCCACCGCTCGACCGTCACATATCCTGGCCGCTTTCTCTGCGGCGGGCGACTGCAACATTCAGCAAATGGCGGAGCTTCCACCATTGACGCCGGCGGAGTAGTGCATTTGCGTGCCATGCGTCGGCAGGCCCAGTGTTCGTGTCGGAACGGTGCATATATTTCTCCTTTGGGTCTCTGTTTTAATGACTTCGAGAAGGGAGGTACTTGATGGCGAGAAAGACAATCGTTCGCGTAGTCTCTGACCTGTCAGGAGCAGAGCTTTCCGATGCCGAAGCTTGGACAATGACCCTCACCCCTCCTGACGGGCGACGTAACAAGGTGCAGCTAGATGTTTCCGACGCCGAAGCGCAGGAGTTCGCGGCTAAGGGAACGGAGATCAAGCGCCGTGGCAGAAAGCCGGGATCAAAGAACAAGTAGCGGTCTACGTACGAATCGAGGTTGCATCTTTCAGTAGATCCCGCGGGCAAAAAATCAAACGCCGAGGGGTCCTAGACCACGCAGTGTCGGGTGGAAGCATCGCGATCACCTTCCTAGTCTCAAAGGAGGACGAGGCGCGCACTCGCGACGTTCTCCACGGGGCTGGCTTTCTCGTACGCACCACGGAGGTCGAAGCAGGAATGGCGGTGGCCGCAGAGCGCTACGTCGGGATTCCGCGCCCGGAGGCCGAGCTACAGACGGCACACCACGAAGCAGCGCAGGCGGCACTCGATGGTGAAGGCATCGTCTACGCAGTGACGGGTACCGGCTTGGAAATGAACGGCGGTGAGCAACCCCTGTGGGCCGTCGCCGTGCTCGGAGGCGTCTTTCCAGCGGAAGCCCGCGAGCAGATCGCAGAGAGAGGCGTTTGGAAGCCGCGGTTCCTAGGTTCCTGCTTCGCCTTCCGGCACAGCAACACGTTCTTAACGGCAGCGCATTGCGTCGAAGGAATCCGCCCGGAGGACCTCATCGTCGAATGTCCGCGAGCTCGCACCGACTACAAGGCTGAGTCAATCGACGCACATCCGTCCGCCGATATCGCGCTAGTGCGGCTCGACGAGAAGGTTTGGGCTGAAGGAATGGCACCGATGCCCGGAATCACTCCCGATCCGGCCTGGGGTGAGGATTTCGTAGCGTTCGGCTTCCCCGAAGATGTGCTCGGGGAAGATCCCTCGCAGCCTGTCCCTCGTGTGTTTAAGGGGTATGTCCAGCGGGTGTTCCCATACGACGGGCCGTCGCGATACCGGTATCGCGCGGCCGAGTTGAATATCCCGTGCCCTGCCGGTCTCAGTGGCGGTCCGCTCTTCTCTACGGTGATCTCGGGTCAAGTAATGGGGCTCGTCACCGAGAACCGCGAAAGCGCAACGGCTGTGGGCCGAATCGAGGAAGCGATCTCGGAGCGCGAGCGCATCACCCGGATTGAGCGCAACGTGATCCACTACGGGGTCGCTCTAGTACTGGCCGACGTCGCCGAGTGGGTCGACGAGCTAATCCCAGCCGTCGGTCGTTTCCCCTAGCTCCAGTGGGCTTTGCGCCGATACTTGATTAGGGCCTGACCCAGGGTGTCGCCAACGTCGGAAAGGTGCTTCCTGGCGGCTCGTCCTTCGCATAGAGGACGACCAATGGTCAGGCAGCCGACGCAGCCGGTCGTCCCGACCTTCATCCCTGAGTGACAGGGTTCTCGCGCCAGCGCACTATGACGGGCTCTGGGGGCTTCTCTCCGAGGTCGCCTGCTCAGTTAGGGCTCAGCCGAAGATGCTCGCTTCTGTCCGCACTTCTTGCGCGACAGCGGCGCCGCAATCGGGACAGTAGTTCACCGGTAACCCTCGCGTCTCGCCCGTCTCCATGCAAGCCAACCGCGCCTCCTGTTAATAGAAGCCTCTAGAAGCCTCGACTCGCCAGTCGCAGTGCCCGCGCAGCCGGCCGACGTTGGAACGGTGGGGTACATACGTCCGTGGTGATCCTCGCCTCCACCCCGGGCGCAGGCCCGAGCGCGAACCTCCCAGTTTTGGGAGCTTCCTCGAAGCTGAATGGCGCTCGCGAGGCGAGGGTTCAGCCGAAGTCCTCCGCACCGACCGCGGCCTCTCCTGACGCGGCTCCGACGTCGGCGGCACTGCCCCCCCGAACCCGAACTGCCGGACTGCGCTCACCTCTTGCTGACGCCCTCCAGCGCGAATTTGCTTGACGAGTCTCGTCAGATCGCTATCTCAATCGCCTCCCAGCCCGAGTTGCCGTGTCCGCCGGACCAGACGTTGTGGATGACCGCGCGGTCCCAGATGTCGATCCGGACGATGTAGCAGCACGACACGATGTTCGGGTCGCTCCACGGATCCCAGAGGAACGACACCGGAACCGGATAGCCGGTGTCGGCCGGGTTGTAGTTGTAGTTCTTCGAGAGCGGGACGGCCGGACCGACTCCTGGCGGATCCGGTACGGCGACGATGGGGACGGTCAAGCTCGTGTTGCCTTCGGCATTGACCGTGCACTGGCTGAAGTTCGGGTCGGTTGCCTGAATCGTGACCCGGATCAGGCCGTCGCCTTTCTTCACCTTGCCGCACTTAAGGTCGAGGAGCGACCCGTCCGGCTTCTTAAGCTGAAGCAGGATCAAGGGCGTCGGGGGCGACGTGTTGTCGACCACGACCTTCTGCGGTGCGCTCACACGCACGTTCCCACCGCCGTCCTGAGCGCGCAGGCGCAGGTAGTGCACGCCGTCGGGGACGCTGGTCGTCGTCCAGTAGACGAGCGTCTTCTCGCCGATCGCATTCGCGTCCCCGTCCGAGACGAAGATCCCGCGCTTGAGCGGGTCAACTGGGGGAGTTGGCGGGACGACGTCGACGATGCTGAACCAGCCGCCTGGCCCCGCCTTGCGTTCGAGAAAAGGCAGGTGCGGAGGGATTGGGTTATTCCAGCCCCACACGTCCTCCGTGATCGCCGTGTACGGCCCGGCGGGGGCGTCCGCGACCTCGATCAGGTACTGGACGGCGGCTGGGAAGTTGAAGACGCCCATCAGCCAGGACGAGCCGCCGATCGGATGATTCCCCGCGTTAGGGGGCGGCAGGGTGCCCGGTGGCGGCGGAAACGGGTCCGGAAATACCGGCGGCGGAACTTGGTAAGGGGGGAGGCTCGGCCCCACTCCGAAGCCGAGCGCGTTGACGTTGTCCGGCGTGATCATCGAGCTGACCCGCGTGATCAGCGGTCGCTCGCAGAGCTTGCGACAGATCCGCCGACACCTCTCCCGGCAAAGGAAGTGGCACACTTGGTGACAGAAGCGGTCGAGACCCAGCCGTTTGAGTTCGGTCTGCCAGGCCTTCACGTCATCCTGCTCGGCCGCTGCGATCAGCTTGTTGAGCCCAGTCTTCTTGCTCGCGATCGGCGCGAAGGCCTCGACGAACTCCCGTACCTCTGCCGCCGTGACCGGACGCTGCGGTCGCTCCCGGCACAGCCGTATGCACCGCCCGATGCACCGCTTCTCGCAGAAGAGGAAACAGATGCGATGGCACTGGTGCCCGACCGCGGCTGCATCCAGCGCCGCTTGAAAGCGGGTTGCATCACCTGCGGCGAACGCCGCGTACGCCTCGTCGAAGACCTCGGGCTCCTTCGCGAGCTCCGCGGCAGCGGCCGCCATCTCGCGAAGCTCTTGCAGCGGGTCGACCTCGAACGACTGCTCGCTCACGATCACTCCTTCCGTCGAAGTGCAATCGCCGCAGCGCGATCGCCGCATCTAGGCGGAGGGCCGCGTCTCCTTCGGGTAGACGGGACCGGAGGCGGGCGGACGCAACGCGCTCCTCGACGGGACGTACCCGCCAGCGGGACTGCCGCAGCAACTTCTCGAAGCCGTAACAGGCTCACGAGTACCCCCGTTGCTTTACAGTCGAGACCGACCTTAGTCGCCGTCGCCTGATCGGTCAATGGCTTGTCGGTGCGTATGCACACGTGTCGACCGAGCATTGAGGAGTGGCCGCGTAGGCGGAGTGCGATCGTCAGAGCGAGGGTTCGTTCCCCGAAGAGCCGACATCCGTCTCGAGACGAAACTCGGTTTCGAGCGGAGTCCTGCGGTCTGAGGGGCAGGCGCCGCTGTGTTTACGGCAAAGGGAGGGGGTGCATGGGCCCGTGGCCGATCTGTCCCCGCACCCCGCAGACCTGCGCGCGAAACTCCCAGTTTTGGGAGGTTTCCCCGCGCGCACGGGGCTCAGGCCGATAGGCCTTCCCCGGTGGCGGTCTACGCTCACACTCGCTCTGGGATCACGTTCCGGCTCGCCTCCGGGCTCGGGCCGGACCTCCCGGCAGTGCAGCGGGCGAAGAAGACACCGTCTGGCTCCAAGTCGACTACGAGGGACGCCCTGGCGCGCTCCGCCTGACTGAGATCGCCGCCATCTGGCAGGACTAGGAGCGTTTGACCAAACGGCCTCGCTGACGGCGGCGCCATCCCCATTCGATCCTCCACCCGATCAGGGCAGACATCAAGACGACGAAAACGCCAAGCCAACCCCGCATGAGGTACAGAAAGATGGCCCAAGCCGCGACAAAGGGAATGCTCCAATAGCTACGGAGGTGGCGGGCCATCCTCTTACCCTAAGGCGACTACGCCGCGAGTGGAACGGGTCGCGCTCGGGCGAGCGCCTGCGACAGCCGAGCGAGCATCACGAGGTCGGCGTGGAGGCTCACGCGTTCCAAGCCGCGAGTCCGGAGCGGGGCGAGTCCGTAGTCGTGGCTTCGGGCGCCCGAACTCGCGCTCGACGGCAGCGCGGGCCCGGTAGAGGTCGCAGAACCGCTGAGTGTGGCGAGCGATGCGCGGGAAAAGCCGACCGACGGCCGAGGGGGTGCATGGGCCCGTGGCGCATGTCCCTCGCACCCCGGGCGCGGCCCGCGCACCCTCTTCCCAGCGCCGGGAAAACCCAGAGCGAGGTCTGCTTGCGAGCACTCCGGCGCCGGCGGTCGAGGGGTACACACACCCGTGGGCGACTCGCCTCCGCACCCCGGGCGCAGGCCCGCGCGTAGTTCTGGCGGGACCGCCGAAACTCGGAAAGGCCGCTTTGCAGGTATTTCCTGCGTGAGATCACCGCGAAAATCGCCATCTTCTGGTAACGAATCAAGGTCCCCCGTTAGCCGCTTTTGGCGTTGGTCGACTACGACGCGAAGCTGATGGGCTGCAGCTGGCCACGAATCCGGAAGGGGTTCGCCGATGTCGCACTCAGCAACCACGTCCACCACGCCGTCCAGGCGTCGAGCTCCTCTGCGGTTGGACAGACAGGGCGAAGACGGCCATCAGCGACCCAGCGCCCGTCGAGCGACATGAAAGAGCCGCGCGGCCAACTGGCTTCCTTGAGCCGTCTGGGCAACCCGCTACCGTCCGCGGGGTGTCACGGGGTTCGAGAGCTCGGGATCGGCAGCGTCATCGTGAGCGGGCAAAGCGCGACCTTGTCGACGTTCCGACGGAGGGGCTAGTCGACGAGCTGATCCGGCGCCTCGGGATCGGCACCGGATACATCCAGATCGACATCCGAAATGGCCACTTCCTCCAGTTCTGGCTCGGCGACCGTCTTTCCGCCGAAGCTCTCGGCGGCCCTGGGGCTGAGACGGACGACGTAGGCGACAACCGCCTGGACAGTCCGTTCGGCGACGTTCAGTCCCGCCTCCGCCGGATTCCCTGACCCTCCATCGCCGGCAGCAGAGGATGCCGCTGCTGGCCGAGTAAACGAGCAAGGCGGTAAGGCACGGGGCGGCGCGAAGAGAGGAGAAGGGTTCCGGGTGGCCGGGCCGAAATGTGTCTTCGGCTCGCTCGCCGCGAGCAGATGATCAGTTTCTTGGAGTCTCGCCCCCGATTGGGCCGTTGGCGGCCACGGGGCGTTCCATCCGAATCAGGAGGAACGCCTTGGCGGGCTCGAACATCAGAGACAAGTCTCACCCGAGGTCGGCGGACCAGGCCTCGCTACGCTCACCCGAAGAGCTCCGGCCACATCCCTGCGCGACGCTCGTGCCGCGGCTCCCCGCCGCCGAGGCCGCCGCGCTCGCCGCCGACATCGGCGCTCGCGGCATTCTCACTCCGCTCGATGCCACGGCCGCCGGCGTCGTGCTCGATGGCCACGAGCGCCTGCGCGCCGCTCGCGAGCTCGGCCTCAGGCAAGTCCCGGTACGCATTGTCGCCCCAACCGACGAGCGCAGCTACATCCTGCTGGCCGCGCTCCGGCGCAAGCACCTGAACCCCGGCCAGCGGGCGGCGGTCGGGCTCGACCTCGATGAGTTCGAGCAAGAGAGGCAAGAGGCGCGCGAGCGCCAACGCGCGAACCTAAAACAGAACGCCGAGGTGGCAAGCTCGCCACCTCGGGGCGAGCGGACCCGTGATCGTGTCGCCGACAAGGTCGGAGTCTCGCCACGAACGGTCCAGGACGCAGAGACCGTCCGCACCTACGACGCCGCCCTCTATGAACAGGTAAAGCAGGGGGATGTCTTTGTGAGCAAGGCGGCGCGGACGGTCCGGCGCGAGCGACGCTACGCGGAGATCGGGAGGCCGCCGCCACTGCCGGCCGGGCGGTTCGAGCTGATCTACGCCGACCCGCCCTGGCAGCTCGGAAGCCCCAATTCCGACTACGCGCCCGAGAACTACTACCCGACCCTGTCGCTCGAAGAGATCAAGGCCCTGTCGGTGCCAAGCGCGGATGCGGCGGTGCTCTTCCTCTGGGCAGTGAACTGCGCCTTGCCCTCCGCGCTCGAGGTGATGTCCGCCTGGGGCTTCAGCTACCGCTCGAACCTCGTCTGGGTAAAGCAAGGGATCGGCCTTGGCACCTGGGTCCGCCACCGACACGAGCTGCTCCTGGTCGGGATCAAGGGCGGCTTTCCGCCACCTGCGCCGACGCTGCGGCCGGACTCGGTGATCGAGGCCGCGCGCAGGCGCCACTCGGAGAAGCCGGTCTCCGTCTACGAGCTGCTCGAGCGCAGCTACCCGAAGGCGAAGAGGCTCGAGCTCTTCGCACGCTCGCTGCGTCCAGGCTGGAGCGTGTGGGGAAACGAGGTCGTCAAATGAGCGAGCGGCTGCTGACCGCGGGTGAGGTCGCGGAGCTGCTCGCCGTTCCCGAGTCGTGGGTGCGCGAGGCGACGCGAGCGGGCCGTCTTCCCCATATCTGCCTCGGGCGCTATCGCCGCTACGAGCTCGCGGCGATCGAAGCCTGGCTTGCCGAGCAGCGCGGCGGCCCCGCACTTACGCGGCGTCCACTGGACAACTCGCGGGAAACGAGCTTGGAATGAGGGCATGAGCGCCCGCAACGGCAGCGCGAGCGGCGACTGGGGCCGCGTCTGGCGCTACGAGGGCACACGCGCCGTCGTCTGGCGGATCCGCTACCGAGATGCCGCTGGACGCCGCGTGCTCGAGACGCTCGGCCGTGAGCCCGAGTGGAGCCGCAAGCGGGCCGAAAAGGAATTGCGCCGCCGCATCGTCGATGTCGAGCGCGACGGCTACCGAAAGCCCGAGCGCGTTCGCTTCGACGAGTTCGCCGAGCGCTGGCTCGAGGAGTACCTGCCGAGCCGAAACCTGAAGCCGACGACGGTCAAGAACTACACGATCTCGGTCCGCCGGCACCTGATCCCCTTCTTCGGCAGCTACCAGCTGACCGACCTCGAGCAGCGCCCGGAGCTGATCGACCGCTACGTCGCCGCGAAGCTGAAGAGCGGTCTCTCGGCGAAAACGATTGGAAACACGCTCACCGACCTCCGGCTCGTGCTCAAGCAGGCGGTGCGCCAGCGGCTGATCCGCGCGAACCCGGTCGACGACGCTGAGCGCCCGCGCTGCGAGCAGCCGGAGATGCAGGTCCTGAGCGAGGCCGAGATCGCGCGCCTCTGGAGCGCCTACGGAGAGCTGGAGCAGGAGGCGAGCGAGGAGGAGCGGTCCTGGTGGCAGCTGGCGCGGGCGATTTCCTTCGCCGGCCTGGGGACCGCGATGCGCCGCGGCGAGCTGCTCGCGCTTCGCTGGAGCGACGTGCGGATGCTCGACGGGGTCGTGCAGGTGCGGGAGGCGTTCGTCGACGGCCGCTTCACGACGCCGAAGAGTCGATCGTCGCGGCGATTGATTGAGCTTGGTCCTCGCACGCGCGAGCTACTCGCGCAGTGCTGGCAGGAGACGGCCTTCCGCGACGAGCGCGACCTCGTCTTCTGCCACCCGACGAAGGGGACGCCGCTCGACGCGAGCAAGCTTGCTCGCGTCTACCTCCGCCCCGCGCTCCGCCGCGCCGGGATCACCAAACCCTTCCGACCCTTCCACGACCTCCGGCACACTGCGCTCACGCATGAGGCAGCTGCTGGCAACCCAATGGCGTACGTGCAGCTGAAGGCGGGTCATTCTCAGAGCGCCATTACCGAGCGGTACATCCACGCCGCGCAGGTGCTCTTCGCAGGCGCAGCGGCCCGGGGTGAAAAGCGGATCTTCTCAGCGCTGGGCTGATTTGCGAGAAGCTCGGGAGGGGATCTCGGGGGCCGCGACTGGGCTGCCGCCCAAACGCGTTGGGTCCAACTCCAACTCATTCAGGCCGTTCGGTTCCTTGGTTGCGCCCTCGAAAAGTGCGCCGGAGCGGCGCGTAGAGCCAACCCAGATGGTCAGCTACGGCACGCAAGTAGTCGTTGTCCGGCCGATCGAGCTCACTGAAGTCGTACTTCGGCGCGTGCCTATCCTCGTCCGCCGAGACCGGCGGGTTGTCCCAGGCGGCCTTGATCATTGCGCCGGCGATCTGCCTGGTCTTCTTCACCAGTTCGGCGTAGCGCTGGCCAACGTGGAGATCCTCGACCAGCAGTCGTGCCTTGAAGGCGTTGAGCCTGGCCTGCACCTTGCTGAGCTCGCCGGCGATGCGCTGGCGCTCCTTGGCCGGCTCTTCGGGGCTGCGCCGGCGGACGATGAACGGGTACTCGCGGTACTCCATCACCGCCTCGAAGGCGTCAGCAAACACCTGCCGCTGGCGGTCAAGGCGAGCGCGCCTGCCGGCTAGGAAGAAAGTGGCCACGGACACCGCGAGGGCCACGATCGAGATGACGATCGTCGGCGCGACCCAAGCCGAGTCGCTAGCGACCGGCGGGGCGAGGAAGAGCAGGCCGCTCACGCTCCGCTCCGTTCTCTGTTACCTCCTCCTTCGGCGGGCCGTGCGAGACCTCGGCGCCGGGCCACTCCCCGGTCTCGCGCCACCACGCCTCCCGGAAGAGATGGGCCTGGATGAGGTTTATGAGGGCCAGCAGCCCGTCCTTGAAGACCCAGCGCTGCTCTGGCGGATCCTTCGGATCCCACACGCAGAGGCCGCCATCCTGAGGGTAACGATGGGGCGACTCGGTTGCGCCGTTGGCGTAGATGCGCGGCTCGCGCGACCAGTTCTCGAAGCGGATCTCGACGACGCGAACCTCGGCGTAGTAGGGGACTTCGATCGGCACACGGTAGCTTCGGCCTGCTCCGCCGCCCTTGTTGATCTGAAGGCCGGGGAACTTGCGCGCCGGCGCGTCGAAGATGAGGCAATCCCGATCGCGCGCATACCACGGCCCTGTCTGCCTCGGCGGCCCACCTCTAGCCGTCGCGCTCCCCTCCGTAAGCGCGGGTCGTCTTGATCGCCGTCCCGCCGCCGAGGACGAGCCCGGTCTTGCTCGCACCGACGCCCTCGCCGCTGCGGAGCGCTGCCGCCAGCGCCGACTTCGACTCAGCCGGCGGCTTCACGTAGTCGCGGAAGACGCCGGAGAGGTCGTCTTCGATCGTCTCCTCGTCATCATCGTGGTCGAGGGCGTGCTGGAGGCGATCGGCGGCGCCGCCGAGTCGCCGGAGCACCGTCTCCTTCGAGAGGAGGAGCTTGATGTCGGCGGAGACACCCGCCGGATCCTTGGTCAGACCCCTGTCAAGCTCGTCGCGGGCGTAGGCGAACCAGCCTGCCAAGGCGCCGTCGATGCCGAGCGCGTGCGTGTCGTCGTCGGCGTACTTCCAGGCCAGAGCCTCGATGTTGAACGAGCTGAGCGCGCGGTTGTCCTTGGCCCACTGCTTGTTCCACGCCTTCGCCAGACGGATGACACGGGCACGCAGGACCTTGAGCTCCTTTGAGCCGCTGATGAAGAGGTCGGTGTGCTTCTCCGGATGCGACGGCGACCACTTGTTGTCGTCGAGGTCGGGGATCCAGAGGCCGTCGGCGTCCTTGCGCGTCAGTGTCGGGATCAGATCGACCGTCGGATCCTGCTCGTCGTCGAGCGGCGCGGCGAAGGTGACGTAGACGCCGCGCCGGGAGCGGCGCACCTTGGCGTCGGGATACTCCTCGCGCACGACCGACCCGATCAGTTCGCAGAGCTCGTCAACGATCTCCTCCGGCCCCTTCCCCTCACCGTCCGGCCCGAGAGCCGGGTAGCTGCGCCTGTCGAGGACGAGGCCGGCGTCGGAGTCCGTGACAGGCTTGTTGACCGTGCCGTGGGCGACGCTGCCCGAGCGGAACGAGCCGAGCGCACCGTCGATCTGCTTCGCTCCCTTGACGACGAGGTCACGGCGGTCTTTCGCGTCCTTGAGCACCTTGTCGGCGACGGCGATCTGGTCGCGGATGTCGTTCAGGATATCCAGCGTCAGCCCCATTTCATCTCCTCGGGTCGGTCGTTTCGCGAACTAAGAAACGTTACCGATGGAGTGAGACGCCGTACCTCCCGCCGAAGGATCTGCTCAAACCAACTTCCCTTCGAGGCCAGGTGGCAAAAGTCGGGCAAAAGTTCCTCGGTGGGACTGAAAGAGAGAAGGCCCGGTTTGCAGGCTTTTCAGAAGCTCCCCGGCTTGGACTCGAACCAACAACCCTCCGGTGAACCGCCCTGAAGTCACTGCGTCAAGCTCAGCGGCACTCGACGCGCTGCCCGAGGCTGCGTGGGCGAGTACTTCGGCTCGTCACCGTCAGGATGTGCGCCGGTGTGACGTAGAGCCTCATCGGAGTCGTCTGGACCTCCACGCCCTCTTCAGTGCGTCTGACCTTCGTCTGCACGACTCGCGCTCCCGGCGTCGGTTCTTGTCGAATCACACAGTACGCATCAAGAAACGTACGAGCCTCGGTGGCAGGAAGCGGTGGCAACGTGACGATCCAATAGATGGAACCGTCCTCGCCATAAGCCCGCTCAACAGCTCGTCCAAGCTTTAACCCAGTTACCTGAGGGACGACCACTTCCTCGTCGAACGGTGGAAGTAGACCAAGCATCCCCTCGAGCAACGTGAGGGTGATGGCCGACCCTCGCCTCGCTCGTTCCCCGGGCTTCGGCTCCTGCTTGACCGCGAAGGGCAAGCCGATGTTGTACGCAAAACGGACAGCGCTCGAAGTCGCCGGCCGGAAGCCGGCCGTTTCAATCCGGCGGAATGCCTCATCCACGTCGAGCCCCTCCACGTTCGGAACAACCACCATCGCCTCCGATGAGTCCGCAGGCGTCGACCGCGCCTTGCTCGAACTGCGCTCGACCGACTTCGCCTCCTTGGCCGGGCAGGGAGGTGGCGACCAGCCGATGGGGTGGCTGAGTCCGATCCACTTACAACCCGCGAGATCAGGCCGTACCCAGCCCGTTCCGCCCGACGCGTCACCGGCCGTTTCCAGAGCGGTCCTCCCGTCCCCGTCGACGACCTTGATGTAGCTGCCGTCGTAGCCTCGCCCCCGTAGCTCGCCCAGTGGCGCCAGCGCTGCATCGAAACCGTTGAGGAGGAAACCGGCGGCATCCTCCGCCTGAAGCTCAAGGGCGAACGCAACGCGTTTCGGCTTCAAGATCTCGATGCGGCGCACTTCCGCCCCGCTGCGCGCTGCCGCGGTGCGCAGCGCCTTCACAAGACGCTCAGCTTCCTCGCGGGTCAGTGCGGATCCCTGCGGCGCCGCACCGAGTACCGATGTGGACTGAAAGTCCGCGAGGTAGGCGATCGGCGGCAAGCCGAGTTCGCTCGAGCGCTCTTGAAAGGCCTGCCCGAGAAGAAATCCGTGCCAGAGCGCGAGGGTGTCGTTCTTCGTCGTGCTGACCTTCAGCGCCACGGCGTCCGGAGCGTCGCTCCACCCCTCCTCGGGCTCGACGACCTCCACCGTCTGGAGCGGCGTTGGCCCGAGCCCGGCGAGAATCTCCAGCAGCACCCTTTCTTGCTCAGGCGAGGCGCCAACGATCTCAGTCGCCACCTGCGACGGTTGGATGCTGACCAGCCGTGCATCGGCCGGACGCTCGCTCTTTGTGGCCGGGCCGCAACCGACGCAGACGAGAGCCACAGCGACGAGGACCCGACGACCCATCACTGAGTACGACGTTCCCGCACGCGCGAAGTTCACTCCCGGTCGGGACACTGGGCAAAAGTTGGGCAAAACTTTGGCCGAGCCGTGTCGACCCATAGATGACGAAAGAGCCCGTTTGCGGGCTCTTTCGAAGCTCCCCGGGTTGGACTCGAACCAACAACCCTCCGGTTAACAGTCGCTTGTTGCTGGATCAGGCAACGACATCTTCACTCGGTTACGCGACTTCGGGGTCAGCTCAAGTTAGCTCAGATCACCCCAGGTGGGCAAAAGTTCGGGCAAAAGAGCCAGGTTCCTGGCTCGACATTCCCGCGTCCGTCTGGAACACAACCGGCGGCGACACGCCTTCCGCCTCGCGCCTCGCAGTCAAGGCCGAAGGACATCCGACCCCTCGTCGGCGCGGGCGCTTACTGCGGGGTTGACGGGCCGAACCGCTCAAGCAATCGGCCATCCGCATCGTAGGCCCTGAAGGCGCGGAAAGGTGGTTCGGGAGCTCCCACCTTCGGCGCGCCGTTCTCTGGAGGGCGAGTTCGGACGAGGAAGAACTTGAGATCGAGTCCGAGCGCAGCGGGAGCATCGTAAACCCGTGCTTGCACACTGCCGCCATCGTTTAGCTCGACCTCGACGCGGCTTACATTCGCGGCGGCCACACCGTTGAACCAGACGTCGTCGTCCGGTCGTCCTTGGTGCGCGCCTCCGATGACGAGGTGTTCGGGAGCACCCTCTGCCCGAGGAGCGCCGACGACGGGGATCCCACAGCTTGTCCCGCCTTGGTTCTCGGGAAACACGAGTGATGTGCAGAGGCCGCGCGTGCTCCTCCAGGCGACGAACGCCCAGTCCTCGCCGCGCGTGACCACGGCTCGGTCGCCGATCAGGCGAGGAATGCTCGGATCATTCGCCTTCATATCGAAGAACTCGAAAAACGAATCGAGGTCGCCGAGACGCGTGCCGACGGCGAAGGCGGTGCCAACAACGCCAGTGAGCGCGAGGACGAGAGCAGCGGCAAGTGCAAGGCGGCGACGGAGCGGCAAGAAGCGGAAAGAGCGGCTCGTGCGCGTGCCGGGCCGGGCGATCTCCTCGAGCAGGTGTGCGTGACGGCGCTCGAAGTCGAGCGGAGGCGGTTCCGGCGGTGTGAGGATCGTCTCGTTCATGGCAACACTCCATTCGTCGTCATTGAGTTCGCCGAGCTTTCTGTCGAGGTGAGATGCGCTAGACGCTTCCGTGCGCGCGAGAGGCGTGTCCGTGCAGCGCCCGCCGAGATGCCGAGCGCGTCCGCGGCGTCTTCAGGGGAAAGGCCCTGCCAGGCGACTAACACGAACACGTCGCGCTCGCCCCGGGGGAGACGCTTGAAGAGTTGGAGGGCCTTGCGCATTTGCCGCTCGCCGTCGAGCCGGTCTGTCGCCTCCTCGGCGAAGTCTTGCTCGTCGAGGGCAGCGGGCAGGCGATCGAGCGCCGCCTGGTAGCGGCGACGGGCGCGGCGCTCGTTCCGGAGCACGTTGGTGGCGACGCCGAACAGCCACGGCAGCACCTTATCGCCGTGAAGTGCGACCTCGCGACGACGCCACGCTTCCAGGAAGGTGACCGACATGAGGTCGGCAGCACGGTCCGCGTCGGCCGTGCGGCGGAAGCAGTAGGCGTAGATCACCTTCCCGTAGCGCTCGAAGAGGAGCCCGAAAGCCTCTGCGTCCCCGGATTGGACTCCTGCCCAGAGGGCTGCGTCGTCACGAGCCATCTACCAGTACATGTCCATCGACCGCAATGACGTTACGTTCTATCCCGAATCGCCATCCGCGAAGGGGATGCGCGCAAGCGACGGCCTTCCTAAGGTTCCCGCTGAGGCGCTAACCCGCTTGAAGGTCTCCCGGACCGACAGCCATGACGGCCCCTTGCCGATGCCCGTGCGCCGGGTTCGCGGCCCGGCGGAGTCGCCGGCCGCGAAGAGGCGATAGCTAGAGAGAAAAGGCATCAATCCCACCACGTTGTGCAGTACATGTCCCAGCTATACAACCAACCGTTCTCGATCCACGTGCTACACGCCGCCTTCTTCTGCTGTCCTCCGGATCCTCCCGTACTGCCGTACGCGCAGCATTGCAGCGAACTGGAGTAAATGGAATCGTCGCTGTTTAGGTAGTTAAGAAAAAACCAATTTGTTTCTGTTTGGTAGCTGAGGATGTTCTGGGTGCGAATAGCAACGCTAGTCGTTTTGTAAAATACAGGGGCAATATCCCTGTACTGGTAGCACTTCCACGATTCGCTCTGCTGGACGATCCAGAAGATGGCATACGTGGGCGAATAGTGCGTACACCATTGTTCGACTATTGGATCATCGCCGGACTCACGCCGGGCTCCGGACTCATAACCTAACGCCGCAGCCTTGATCGGCGTGCGTGCGGCCTCGGGGGTTCCGGTCGCCGGGTTGATCGAAACGCGTAAACGGATGTGGAATAGTCCCTCCGAGACTGACAGAGGTGCGACACCCGAACCGCTGGGGAACGTGACGCGCTCGGTCGCAGCTGTCGCGATACCCACGCCCACCCATGGGTCACCCGCTGCCGGTGCCCGAGCAAGTGCAAGCATCGGCTGGTCGGACGCACCGGGGTCGCCGCAGGAAGCGGCAAATAGAGTAACGATGCACGCCCCACGGGTTCCGGGAACGAGGTAGAAGGTACCCACGCTTGTGTTGGCGAGACGGCGCGCTTCAGCATAGGAATTAGGCGTAATCCCAAATCGGGCGACGCCTGGCGCGCCGATCGCCTTGTTCAGTTGCACGCTTATCGCTTCGCCGAGGGAGATTGTGGGTAGCGCGGCCGCCGGGAGGTTCTGGCGCAGTTGTGGCAGCACCTCCGAACTGCGGCCAGGTGCGTATGACGCACCTGCAACTGATGACCCGAGTGTTAGAAGAGCAGTTGCGAGGACAAGTGCTCGACGCATGTGGATATCACTCCCATCGTCTTAGACAGAGCTAGCAAGTTCGGGAGCCCGAGGTCCGGAGTAACGGCCTGGAGAGGCGCCCACGAGCATGGAGCCAGCCGCCTCATTGCGGACTCTGCAGTCGCTTCGCGTACAACCGGCACGCCAAGGCTCCTTTCGCTGACGGCCGCCATGATCTCGCGGGGCCTGCCAGAAGTCAACGTGCCGTTGGGCCGGCCGGTCGCGCAAATTGACGGAAACAGCAGCAAACTCGTGTCAGCGGACTTCGGCGACGAGCTAGACAGCAACTCTCTGGTTATGTCACTAAGGGTCGGAACCGAGCGGCGAGCGAATCGCTATGTCATCAGTGTGCCTAGTCGCCTGTTGCTAAGTCCGGCAACAGAGTGGCCGCTTCGTTGAGCGACCCGGCATCATCTCAGGTCAGCTGAAATCAGCTGGGGTGGGCAAAAGCTTGGGCAAAATTTCGTCGCGTCATTTGAAGAGCACCGAAGCTGAGTCACTCGTTCAATGTGTGGCGTGGCGTGAAGCGGCACGCCACGTCCGCTTCAGGAGCGGCTCGAGGTCGTCCGCGGCTGCTTCGTCGGGGCTGGCTTCCCACTTGGCTTCAGCGGAGTCTTGCGGCCCGTAGTGGCCGGCTTGTCTGGCGAATGGTCAGTGAACCAGTGCCCTGCGTAGCTCGCAGCAGCAAGCGCCCCGGCGCCGATGAGTGCCGCCCCAGCCGCTCCCGCCGCCCATACGGGGACACCCTTCACCTTTCTCGTGAGCTGCCCGGATACGGACCGCTGCTGCAATCTCAGTCTGTCGGCGAGCTCGGCGTGGAGCCGTTCGACTTCCCCGCGGAGGAACTGAGCGACGCGGTCAAACGACTGCTGCTCCTCCTGCGTCAATTGTTGGCCCTCGGCCGCGCGTCGCAGGATCCCGCGATCGCCCATCTCGTCGAGGACATGTCGAAAAGCGCGCTCCATGAAGACATCCTCGTCCTCGTTCGGATCGATGAGAAACGGCTCTGGGTTCAGGCTCTTGACGAAGAGCCGAAGGCGCTCGTCGGCGAGGCCCGGGAGCATCAACTCCTGCTGTTTAAACCTCCGCTTCACTGCGGCGTAACGTGCTTGCACGTTCTCGATCTCGATCCCATAGTGCGCCAGGTCGTCGCGCAGCTTCTGAGCGGGCTGCGGCCCTCGCCCGAACTGCGCCCCCCACTCCGCCACGTGCACCCGGCCCCGCAGGATCTGTACGAGCTGCTGCGTCCGGCCAGGGTTGGCCGTGGAGTAGTAAGGCATGGGCGAGAAGCCAATCTCGTCATCGCCGGCGGCAACCAGATCGAAGCCGCTCAGCGTCTCCATGATCCACTCGCGCCGTCGGAGTGGATCTCGCGGTTCCGGCGGATCGGCGGCCACGTCGATGTCGGGCGCGTCAGCCGCCAGACGGTTCCGGATCGAAACCAGCTCGGCCACCAAATCACGGTCGCTCTGCGCGAAGGAAGTCAGCGCGTTTTCAGCTTCTTCGCATAACTTCGCGAGGATCCGGCGGACGCGCCGTTCGCTGTCGAGTGCGTCGATGTAGGTCTCGAGCTGCAGAACGAACTGCCGGTCTGCCTGCCCGATGACGTGGGCGTACCGGTCGCTGATTCTGTCGATCGTCGCGTCTGACACGAGAGACAGCGTACGTACGCGGCTTCAGAACTAGGCTGGACGGAGCGAGCAGATCTTGTGCCAGACGGCGCTAACCTATGTCAATGCCGTCGGTCCCAGGAAGCTTGGGCGAGGAACAACGCGCGCTCTTAACGTTTCTACTCGCCCTGCGGCTCGATCGGGTCCGCGCGTTTCTCGCCCGCCACGAGATCGCGAAGTATGGCAGCCGCGCCGACCTGCGCCAGCGTCTTGAGGAGAGCTTCGCCAACGGCAAGATCGACATCGTCGCCATCGTCGACTTCCTTGACGAGGTCGAGCCGTGGTCGAAACAGCATGTCTTCCTCTACAACGGTGGCGACGCCCTCGTCGACGACTGGAAGGATCCCGCCACGCTTCGCACGCAACTCGCCGTCGCGGGCGTGGCCGAACTTCTCGATGCGCGCCTGCCGCTTGTCCTCCCGGAAGACTTGGCGTTGTCGGCGATCACAATCGAGGACGGCCGGTTCGTGACCATTTCCGCTGTCGAGCGGCGGGAGTATCGCGAGCGAGAGCCGAGCCGCGACCGTGTCGAGGTCGATGCGTCAGGGCGGACCGTTGAGCTAGTCGCATACATTCATGTCGTCACCCGCGGCCTCTTGACCTTCCGCTGGGATCTCTTGACGAACACGGCCGCTCTGCACATCACCCAGGGCGGGAGGGGTTATGAGTACCAGGCCGCCGAGCAGCGTTTCGCGAAACTCGTCCAACCCTTTCTTCAGTTCGATCGCTTCAGCCCCACCGACCTCCAGTCCCTGATCCGCCGCCTGCACGAGCTGGCACAGACGGGGACGCCTGAGGCCCGGCCACACCGCCTCGGCTACCGCAGTCGTGGTGGACGCAGCATCGAGGCCGCGAGCCCGACCTACCGCGATTCCGTAACCGGCGAGGCGGCCATCGACGGCGCTTTGGCGACAATCGCGGACGAGAGCACCGGACGACTTGGCAACTTCTACTGGCTCGCCGGCGTCAGCCCAAACGGAGACACCAATCCGCTCCCGGACGACTTGCACTTGATCATCGTGGCCAACGAGAGCCGGGTCAACTTCATGGTTCCAACCTCGCGCGAGATCGTCACTTATGTACTTCAGCGCATCCGAGCGCTTATCTAGGAAGCTGCCCGAGCTCGGTGATCTGCCGAGCCGCCTCGACGAGTTGCTACGCGACCTCGGGGCCGGCGACGTGCTTGAACCGGATGCGCTCTCGAGCGAGCTTGCGGTAAGTGCTGAGCAGCTCGCCCGCACGCTCGCTGTGGCCGCACAGCCGCCAGTAGACCTCCTGGTCGCCGAGCCGTACGTCGTTTGTCCGCGGTGCGGAATGCTCAACCCGGCGGATGAGCGTGAGGCCGCGACCGAGGCCGGCGACGAATATCCCTGCTCGGACTGCGGACTGGAACTGACCGCGATCGATGTCAAACCGACGATTCGTTATCGGCTGGGCTCGGAGGCGCTGCGCGAGGCCTCGGAGCGAAGAACCCACGAGCTAGCACGGCCAGCGAAGACGGCCGTGATCTTGACTGCGCTCGCGATTGAGCAGAAAGCCGTGCTTGCTCATTTACGTGACCTTCGCGAAGAAGTCCATGAGGCCGGCACCGTCTACCGCGTTGGCACATTCCAGTCAGAGACGACGGACTGGACGGTGGCCACAGCGCTCATTGGCGCCGGCAACGCCGGAGCGGCGTTCGAGGCAGAGCGCGCGGTACAGCATTTCAATCCTGACGTCACGCTCTTCGTCGGCATCGCGGGCGGCATTAAGGATGTGGCACTAGGCGACGTCGTCGCCGCAACCGAGGTTTATGGCTACCACTCCGGGAAGGCTGGCGACATTTTCATCCCACGACCCAACGTCGGCAAATCGAGCTACGCCTTGGTCCAGCGCGCGCAGACCGAGGCAGGGTCCGGGGATTGGTTAGCGCGCCGTAAGAACGGCAAGGAAACACCGTCGGTCGTTGTCGCCCCAATCGCTGCCGGGGAGCAGGTCGTCTCGTCCAGGCGCTCCGATACGTACACCTTCCTTCGCACGAACTACGATCGGGCAGTCGCCGTTGAGATGGAAGGGCGCGGCTACCTGGAGGCGCTTCACGCGAACCAGAAAGTCGGCGCTCTCGTCGTGCGTGGGATCTCGGATCTACTCGACGCGAAGGATCTGAGCGATGCCGCGGGTTGGCAGGAACGGGCCTCAGCCAACGCGGCCGCCTTCGCGTTCGAAGTCCTCGCGAAAATCTAAGTAAGCCCTTCTAAACCAGGTACGGATTGCAAAGCCGCGACGGTCAGGCAGCGGACTGGCAGACAAATGCAGCCAGTGCGCGCAGACCGTAATCACGCGCAGCCTCAGTTGTACCCACGATGTTCCAGCGAGTGCCGTCAAGCTCGAACGTCTCACCCACCTGGAGGCCGTGGGGTAAGTCGGCTGTGCGCGGCTCCTCGGTGCCGTCGCCATGCATGAGGATCAGCGCGTAATTGTTCATTATTTTCAGTGTCGCAGGGACTCCGGACGAGATTCCGTCCGAAGTCGATCCGAGTGCCCGAAGGGCGGTTCTCGGCGCGGCAAGAGACCAATCGCCATTTGCTTTCGCCGAACAGACGTTCGCTACGCTAGCGGCATGACCGACCTGTGGGAACGGAGCCGTAGCGGTTCCCATGCCGGGCGCGGCTTCCGCTTCCAAGACGCGGTCGCGACCGAGCTCGCCTTACGCGCCTGGCGCGGCGAGCTACCGGTCAGACGTCTGATCCCGGAGGGGCTCGAAGACGTGTCGCTTGAGCTCGACTCTCACTGGCTGCACCTGCAGGCCAAGTCGCGCCGCGCTCACCGCGGCGATTTCAGCGCCGGCGAACTCAGGCACGCGTGGCGCCACCTGGCCGAACGCCTGGCCGCCGACCCCGCCGCCCACGGCGGACTTGTACTCGAGCGGCCACTCGGAGGCGTAGACAGCGGGCTCGAGGAAGCCCTCGCCGATATCGCCGGTGCTGAGCTGAAGAAGTCAATCAAGACCGCTGTCGCCGGCCTGATCGACGGAGACGAGTTTCTCGGCCGCACCCATCTGCTGGTCATGCCAGCCTCGCCCCCCGCCGTCGTCGGGCTGCTGGCCGAACGTCTCCAGATTCCCCCAGCCAGATGCGTCGCCCACTACGCCATCCTCCGGGCCGAGCTCGGGCATCTCGCCGACGAGAATGGAGAGCAGCCGGCAAACGACCCAGCGGCGATGACTGTCGGCGACGTCTCCAAGCTGATTGAGAACGTCAGCGAGGCCGTCGACCCGTCGTTGCTCGACGAGGCGGTGCGAACGGGCGTTGCCGAACTGGTCGACTTCTCGACCGCGATCGACGATGAGCGCTTCTTCAGCGGAGTCGACGTTGTCATCGGCCACGTCGTCGCCGGACTGCCGCTCGAGCGGCCGGAGCTCACCGACGCCCTCGCTGTCGGGCTCGACGAGCGTCGGCTCGCGCTGGCCGTCGGCCCGTCCGGAGCCGGCAAGTCAGCGCTGATCTGGCTGACTGCCTTCGCCACTCGTCACCTCGTCCAGTGGTATCGCGTCCGCCGGCTACAGGTCGAGGACGTGGCGCCACTCGTGCGACTGATCAAGGGCTGGAAGGGGACCGGGGCCAGCGTCGGCTTCGTCATCGATGACGTCGGCCGCGACGACCGGGCGGGGTTCGATCACTTGGTCGAGGAACTGCGCCAACAGCCACACGCACTCGTGCTCGGCGCCTGCCGCGAGGAGGATGTGGTGGTCGTCCGCAGCGCGCCGCAAGCGGCGCAGGTGCGACCGCGCCTCGACGAGGAGTTGGCCGAGCGGATCTGGCGAGAGCTCGAGACGGCTGATGCGACCCCATGGCTCGAGTGGCGTGAGCCCTACGAAAAGAGCGAGGGTTTGCTCCTCGAGTACGGCCACCTGCTGACCGAGGGCGAGCGGCTCGAACAGACGGTCGCGGCGCAGATCGAGCGCCGCGTCCGCGAGCAGCGCGCGCTCGAACTCGCGGTGTTGGCCCTCGTCGCAACCGCCGATGCTTTCGGCGCCGAGCTCGATTCCGGAGCCGTCGGCCAAGCGCTGGGTGCCAACGCGACCGAGATGAAAGGCGCGCTCGGGCGACTGGTCGCCGAGCACCTGATCAGCGATCGCGACGGCTCGCTCAGCGGTCTGCATGAGCTGCGCTCGCGCTACGCGATGAACGAGATCCACTGGCTGCCGCCGCCGACTCTCGCCGACAGCGTGCGGCGCGTCATCGAGCTGCTTGCGCCGGCGACGCTACAAGCGTTCCTGACGCGCCTGCTGCTCGAGACGGCGGTTGCCGACGAGGTCGCGATCGACGCTGTAGTCAGTCGCTTCCGGAAAGAGCCCGACGCCGTCGCTCTGGCCGCTGCGCTGCAAGCGCTGCGGCTAGTCGGCTTCAGACGGATGACGGTCCAGTGGCATCAGATCTTCCTCGAGGAGGAAGCGGCCCCGACGAACGTGGCTGTTGTCGCTCATTTCGCGTTGCACGGCGGCGACCACGATTTCTTTCCGGAGCCGATCCAGCGCGCGGTGGCCCGCATCCGCGAGCTGGAGCCGGCCGACCTGCGCTTGTCTCTATTGACGAGAATCGGCCCAGAGCTCCAGCTTGCTTTCGCTGGGGCCGACCTCGACGCTGCGGCCGCGGCGCTGGCGGCGCTCAGCGAGGTCGGACCATTGGTTGGGGTCGAAGCCTCCGCTCTCGCCGCCATCGCCGACGGCGCCTCGATCGAGGAGTTGCGCCGCCTTTTCGAGGCGGCCTACGCGGCAGCGCCTGAGCTCGCTCGGAACCTTGCCGATGAGCTGGGCGGTGTGGATGGCCTACTTGCTCGGCTGGAACGTGAGCGCCCCTGGGTGCGCAACGCCCGGCTAGGAGTCGACGACCGGGGCCGAGCTACCGCGGAGGCGGAGTACGCATTCGTCGCCGAGTCGGCGCAACCAGATCCCCACGGCGCTGTCGTCGAACTGGCCCGCTATCTGCTCGCGCTAGCTCCTGCGGCCGAGGTTGCTGTCTGCCGCGCCGTCGATGCGACCGGTGAGACGGCCGGCTTCGGGGGAGTGCCGCTGGCGGATAAGGCGATCGAGCGCCGCTACCTCCCCACAGAGGCACAAGTCGCCTGGAATCGTGCCCGCGGCCGCGCTGCAGTCGCCGCTGTCGCCTCGGTGACCGAGACGGACTACGTGCGCGCGGCGCGCGACATCGTCGTCGACACTGCCCAGCTCGTTCGCCGCGCCGGCGACTCCTGGGTTCGTGGTAAGGCACCCTCGAGGAGGCTCGTTGCGGACGCCGTCGTTCTGGCCGAGGCGGCTAACCGTCTCGCGCCGCCACCGGTCACGATCGACTCTGTCGGGCCGTTCGAGGGCGAGGAGTCGATGAGCGATCCGATCAGCTTCATTGGCACGATGATCCCGAACAACCTGTTCGTCGGCCTTTTCGAGGGTAAGCCTGTCGCGCCGCTGATCCCGCAGCTGGTCGAGCAGGTCGACGAGCTTGCCATGCCCGAGCGCTGGCGGCTGCTGGCCGAGCCGCCGGAAAAGGAGATTGCCGCCCTGCGCCAGACACTCCTGGATCTGCACGCGGTGCTTTCTGAGCGCGTCGTCGGCGACCGACTCAGTGCCGTGGCTCTGCAGGGCGCCGGGAGGGGAGGCTTGGGCGCCGCGGCGCGAGTCGCTCACGAGCGAGGCGAGGCGCGCATGCGAGGCATCGCAGCTGAGCTCGAGAAGCGGCTAAGGGAGCAGGACTTCAGCGCCCAGGTGCTCAGGCGCGCAAACGAGGCCGACTCGTACCGATGGCCGGGCGACGACTTCCTGGTCTTGGTCGAGGCGGAAACGATCTACGATTGGCAGCTCAGCCTCGATACCCTCGCCGAGATCTGCCGACCGCTGCTCGCCGACCGCATCGGGTTCCTCATGGCGCCCGTGCGCGATGGGCGGGTCGTTGGCTCCTACCGCGTGAAAGTGTTCGACAAAGTCTTTCCGACCGACGAAGTCCTGACTTGGCCCGAGTTGCCGCTGCCGCTGCTCGACGAGCAGCTGGCCGACGCTTTGCGTAAGGGCCTCGCCGCGCTGCATGAGGCGTCGGGGATCGTCGCCTCGGTGAGGAGTGACGAGGTGCACGATGACGAAGGAGAAGTGCTGGAGGCAGCCTGCGCACGAGCTCGCGAGGTGCTCCACTACATCGACGATCTACTGACGGAGAACCCCGACGAACGACTCCTCGGCGAGGTCGAGGGCGTCTTGCTCGATCTGAGCAAGACCGTCGAAGAGGAGGCGGCGACTCTCGCCAACGGTCAGCCCGTCGAGCGCAGCATCGCCGAATCGTTCATCGCTGGTGCCAAGGGCGACGGCGACGATGTCTTCTTCGCCCAAATCGGCGCTGTCGCGGCCGCGGTCGAATGGGATGTCGAGCCGAAGGGGGCGTGGGAACGCGTCCAACAGGCGCTTGAGCCCGTCAACGGCTAGTCGCGGGCGCCGTCGAGGCCATGCTGTTTGCGGCCGTGCCCGACCCAGCGCAGGTTTGCGAAGGGGATCGGTCGCGCCTGGTCGCGGAGGTTTGCCCGTGCGCTGGCGCTCGTTGCGGCCACGAAGGCATCGAGCATCGCTTGTTCGGCGGCCTCGAAGCGGGGCGTCGCCGCGTAGTGGACATAGAGCGGCGAGTCCAAGGTCTTGACGAACCAGCCGCCTGCATGAGGACGTCCGGCGCCGAGAGGAGTGACGTAGTACTCGCGCAGGCGACGTCGCAGCGGCCGGCTCGACAGCCCGATGTAGACGACGACTTCGTCCGGCAGCCAGCACGCGGCGAAGCGAGCGGCGAGCCTGTCAGAGGTCACCGGCTTACCGTCGAGGCGCAGCTGTGGCCGGTCGACGGTGAGCTCGCCCGCTACCGCATCCGAGGCGCAGAAGTACTGGACCGGCTCTTCTGGGCCTTCACGTTGGCCGAGTACGACATGACTGAGGACGGTCCACCATCGCTGAGATGGCACTCGAACACAACCCGGGCCTACTTGACCCTCTTCGCGACGTTCTCCGTCGTCTGCTCCCGGAGTGAGTAGTTTTCGTCCTCCCGGATCGCCTTGACCGCCTCCTGCGCGCCGTGGTCACGACCGCGGCAGCGCTCTGGGTATTCGACTCCAGCGCTAGTTTCCGGCGCTCGGTACGTCGACCGGCGAGCCGGCAGTAAAAAGGCCCCGTTTCCGGGGCCTTTGTGAGTAGCGGGGGCAAGATTTGAAGCTGCGACCTCCGGTTATGAGACGCCTGTTGCCAGATGAGGTGACGCAAGCTTAGGTTGTTTCAGCCATTCTCACGCTGGCTCACGTCAGCTCAGATCTGCGAGGTGGGCAAAAGTTCTCATCTGACTCGAGAGGGACGAGCCCAACGGACAGCACCCGCTGGTTGGGAGATTCGCCAGGGCCTGGCAGCGCAGCTGACTGTTTCGCGAAGGGCGCTTTTGCCCGAAGTCGCTGATGTCCTGACTCCGCAAGTACCCGCGGATGTCGAAGGCCAGTCGGTGGGCCCAGCGCAGGGCCTGGACAGCCCCGGCGCGTAACGGCCGAGCTCCTCACGGCGAGACCGGCGCGCAATAATCTGGTTGCCACCCGCCCCCGCACTCGAAGCCAACCCCGAAGGCCCCCTCCCCCTACCCCCCGAGACCCTCGGCGTAAATGTGATCCAGGTCAGGTCGGCAAACATTTGGGCAGAGGTCTGTGCTTGAGCATCGGTGGCACCTCCACCGAAGCCCCGATAGTTCTAGGCGGTTGACAAGTGTCTGATGCGGAGGATAATCGCGTCGCAGGCTAGGTCTGGCGGGCACATGACGCTTGATCCCGAGCAAGTAGCGAACTGGCTGAAGGACGCGGGCGAGGACGACGTCAAGAAGATCGGCGCTGCGCAGCTGCTCCGCGCAGCGCGCAAGGCGCTACACACAAGCGACGACGACGACCTGGACCTGAGGTTGGAGGTCGACGACGTCCTGCGCAGATACGCGGCAAAGCACGCGTCGCAGTGACGCCACTCGGGCCCGAGGACACGATTGAGCGAGTGCGGCGGGGCCTTCGCGGCTTTCTAGGGCTGGACGTCGAGCCGGACACAGCAACCGCAAAGCCAGTCGAGGCAGCAGCTCCGAAGCCGGGGGTCGATGAGCTGCACGAAGGAATGCAGGCGATCCGCGACCTGCTGAAGCGGGTCGCCACGGCACTCGGCGCAGCCGGCGCGGCGCTCATGGGAGGCCTGGGCTACACGCAGGTCCATAAGATCTTTCCGCTTCCGGCCGACTCGAGCGGATGGCTGCCCGTGCTCGCTGCTGCTGGCAGCGCGAGCGCTCTCGTCGGGGCGGCGTGGCTCGCAGCACGCTTCTTCGGCGCTCAGCGACGCATTGTGATGTCAAGTGAGCAGGAGGAAGCGAAACCTCTCTTTGGCTGGTGCCCACCCAAAGGGCTCTCCCAGTGGTTCTGGGCCAAACGCAAAGGCTTCGGGAACGTCGAGCGCAAGCTCAGGAATCACGTGTTCGATCAGTACGCCCAAGAGCAGGAAGCCAGGACATTGCGAAGCGTCGAGCTTCGCGCCCAGCGCCTACAGCGGATGGCGCAGCGAGCACGACGGGCGGAGCACGGAGACGCCGCGAAGCGCCTTCAAGACGAGGCCGACCGTCTGAACGGAGTTGCCCGGCTCGCCCTCGTCGAGGCCGCAGCCGAAGTGCTCGAGCGGCGCTCCCACCAGGCATTCAAGGGTGTTCTCACCGCGGTCCCGCTGCTGCTGACGATCGGCGGGATCATCCTCGTCTTCGGACTCGCCGACTGGTCGCAGGGGAACCGAGACCTGATCGAGCTCCGAAAGAACTGTGCCGAGGCGCAGAAGGCTGGCGCGGTCAACGCGTGCGAGCCGGTGGTAGCCAAGGAGAAACGTGCGCTGTACCCGCCGCCGACGACGACGCCATGGCTCAACAGCTACCGCCAAGGCAAGCTAAAGAAGGCGCGCATTGCATACCGCGTCTATGGAGGGGGCAGCCAGCGGAGCGGCAAATGGGTCACGACGATGTCCCCGCAGAGGCAGAACTCGGCTCAGGCGGGTCTCGCTCTTCCTCTCGAGAACAGCGCGAGCTGCGTCGTTCGAGTTCGGATACCCGCCGGCACGAGCGTTCGCATCGGTCATGCCGGCCCGAGCTTCGGAGCGCCCGGTCGCTGGAGCCAGATTCAGATCTTGGTCGCGCCGAAGCCGGTGACCTATTTCGCGGATAGGCCTCTGCCCCCCGCAGAGGGTCCTTGTCCTTGAGCAGATTCGCCGGTCCGCATCCGGTCGTCGCGCAATTGACGGCGAAAGACTCCGCGTCGCCAACTTTCACCCGGCCGCTGCTGATGACAGCCCGTCGTTTGGCATCAAGCCTCTAGAAGAGATCACCGACAGGCTTCAGGCTCCTGCCGACACACGAGCGCCGGAACGAACGCCGTGGTCTCGCGCCGAGCGCGCGTAGGCTCACTCATCACCGCGACTCGCTAGGGCGCGTTCGACCTCATAGCGAGCGCTGCGCGGCGCGTCGCAAGTCTGGCTGCGCTGGCGACGAGGTCGACCACAAACCAAGTCGCGAGCGCTGCGAGGAACTCGAGAGTGAAGGAGTGGAACTTGTAGAAGAGCTCGGCGATGATCATTGTGACGCCGAGGCTCGGGATCTGCTGAACGGCCGTCTCCCGCGTGAGCCCGGAGCGAATGAGCGTGTACATGACCTGTCTCCTTTCATCGCGTATGAACCTGCGCGTCAACCGATCCGGTCGTGTTCGAGGCAGGGGACGGACTCGGCTTCGCCTCCGTCGCCACCGTCTCCGTCGGCCTCGAGCTGCTGTCTTACGTGCCCGACGCCTGCGACGAAGTCCGTCAGAGCACTGCAATAGCGGTCGTAGATATCGCCCGGCGCGTGCGCCACCGGCACCGCGTCGTACTCGGACTGCTGCACTCTCGCGATCCCAGTGACGGTGTGTAGCTCGTCCCAGCAGGGAGGGTTGTGACCTATGTCGCAGACGTGGCGGCCGATCAGCGCAACGAGGTCGTTGACGCGGATCGTTTGCCCGCCTCGGTCAGTAATCACTGGTCCACTGGGGCTCGGCGTCGCATCCCCAATGGGACCCGCGTCTATTCCCTCCGTGTCCTCTAACCCGAAGAGGCGTGATAGGAGGATCGCCAAGATCACAAGAAGCGCAATCGCGATCCAGATCGCCCACGCGATCGGCCCCAGCGCGGTCGCCGCGGCGGCGGCAACGAGCGCCGCGACCGCGAGCGCGAAGATCGTCCACAGCCAGGCGAGCGTCGCCGTCGTCAGCTCGTCGAGCCACGTTCCCTCGATCTCGCAATGGAACAAGGGAAGCCCTCTTCCGAATGGTGGCCGACGGGCGGCATGCGGATCGAGGTTGAAGCCCCTCGATGCCAGACCTGGATCGACTCGCACGAGATTCTGAACCTGGAAGAACGTGTCGTAGTCGGCGGGGAGGGTGGCGTCGGTCGCAGGCGCGAGCACTGTGTTCATCGACTTGTCCCCGTCCCCGTTGTCCTCCATCGTGTGCACGCGCCCGATCGCACACCTCTCGCCGTCCAAACAGATCAGGCGGTGGTCGAAAAAGTAGTCGCGCACTTGGTGGAGGAGGTTGATCGCGAACAGACAGGCGAACTGCAGCAACGAGGCCGCGATCGCCATCGATGCGGGCGTTATCCCCGCCGCCGAGAGCGCGGCGATCGCGAGATAGACCGGCGCCACGATCAACCCGATTACGCCGAGGATGCCCATCGCCAGCGGAACGCCTGGAACTCCAGTCCAGACGCCGGCGACCGTCGTACAGGTGGTGTGTCGCGCCATTACCTCTCCTCCGCGAACACGTAGGCGGTGATCCCGCCGATGAGGTCGTCGCCGGCGAAGACGTTCACGTTCACCGGCTGCGGGCTCGCCTCCAGCGGAGGCGCTTCGAACTCTAGGGTCACCTCGATTTCGTCCTCGCCGGCGAGCTCGAGACGCTCCGCGCTCAGGCGCGCGTGCAGGAAATCCGGAACCGGAAACTTGCCGACGTCGTTCGCGGCTTGCAGGCGACGAAGGTATGTCCGACTGTGCCGCTCGCGGTAGTCCCGAGGGCAGCGCGGATCGTCCGGCAGCTGGTACGAATCCATCCCCAGCGCGACTGTGCGCTGACCGCCACCGGGGTTTCCGACCGCGAACCGGATCCGACGCGCCGGGCTCGCAGGAACTGCGATATCGGTGTTGTGCTGCCCAACGTTGTTCAGCGGGTTCGCGTCGTCCCGGTGGGAGATGATCGCGAGCAGGCAGTTGTGACCGCCTGTCGCCGGCGTGTGCCAGCCGGCGCGGGCGAGAGCGTTTCCCATTGCCGGGACGTCGAGCGTCACCTCACCCAGGTCCGACAGCAGCGCCGTCCCCGCGCCGAAGCCCCGAACCTGGAATCGGACCGAGGTGGAAAGCGCCGCCATGAAACTCCCGTTGTGGATCCTCGCTTCGATCTCGTAGTCGGTGTTCGGCAAGAGCGAGAACCGATCCACCGCCGCCCCGGTAGCCGGATCGATAATCCGGAAATCGGGGTTGTCCCATGTGATCGCAAACCCCCGCGAGGAGAGCCATTGCTGCGAATAAATGAACGGGTCCGGCCGCGCCCGGATCTGCGGCGGCGGCGTTAGACAACGGATATCCCGGTAGTCCCTCTCCCCCTTATCCCCACGACCTCGCCGAAGCCGACGAAACAGTTTCGCCAAGGCGGCAAGCAGGCGCTGCAAGAGCCGGAGCAGCACCCGCAGCGTCAGACGCCAACCCTCGACGGTGACGCTGACGATCGGGATGCTCACCACCGCCATCATCTGCCAGCCGACGCACTACTGTCAAGACACTCGGACTCAACCGTTGACAGAGCTCATCACCACTGTCCGCCTTTGCCGCGGCTACCCCGGCCCCGTCGTCGTCGGGGTCGCCTTCGCGGGCGGGCAGCGGAAGCGAATGAGGTGTGTTTGGAGCCCCCTATTGCATTGCGAGCCGATGAGAACGCTCCGCCTTGGGCAGTTGGCTTGAGGCGCCACGCTGAGGCTCGCCGCCGCGGGGCCGGTGGCGATGCCGGCGGCGACCATCAGTGCCGGCGACCTCGGCGCTCCGAAGGACGAACCATTCGCGATCGAAGCGGCAATGACCAGGCCAATCGCGGTGGAGCCGAGGCCAAGTCCCAATACGGAGCAAGTATCGGCGTACTCTTTTGCGCTGCGAGGTGGAAAACTCTGTCTCGCGAGGGGTTTGCGTCATGGCCGGATGGTCTGTCGACCAAGCATTAGTAGAGGCTCCTAATGCCTACCCAGGGGGCGACGGCCGTGTTCGTTGTCTTCGCGCTGACGAAGACGAGGTGCTCCGGCTCGAGCGTGAGGCGGATCTTGCCGCTCTTGACGCTGAGCAGGTTGTCGAAATGCGTGAAGTTGCCGGTTGACAGGTCGAGCACCTGCTCCTTGGTCTTCGCGAGCCAAGGCAAGAAGCCGGCAAGACCGGCGCCGCCCCCGTCGAAATAACTCGTCAGCCGGCGAAAGAGCTTCGGGTAGACGACGCCGCGCACCTCGAGGTCGCTCTCGTTGGCCGCCGCGAGGCCATTGTTCGAGCGGTCGTCTTGCCAGATGCCCTTTCCGGCGGCGCGGGCGGCCTGCGCCGCTTGCGCGAAGGTGGCGCGGAGGCTGGCGAAGAGGCTGTCGTAGAAGAGCGGGTAGGAGTTTCCGCTCTGGAGCGATTTGAAGTTCAAGCTCTTCCTGAGGAGCGCAGCCTTGAGAGTCAGCCTCGCCCCATCGGCACCGTCCGGGTCGCCGGCGAAGGCGAATGCGACTGGCCGTCCGTGTGCCTCGAGCGCGCGCGACAGGATGTAGCCACGGGTTCCGTCGTGAGCGGCTGGCGGCTTGACGGTCAGGTTGTCCGGGGGCCTGTACGTGACCGGGTTCATGTTGAGCAGCCCGGTCAGGTAGTCACGGGAGTCATCGGCAAGGGGGCGTGGCTGATGGTGACCCTCGAAGTGAAGCTCGAGGGCGTCAATGCCCTCGAAGCGCAGCTGGGTCGAGCCGATCGAGGTCAGCAGGTAAGGCTTGTCGACTCGCTCGAGTCGATCGAGCAGCGTCGGGTTGTCCGGCTTGAACTGCATCGAGTCGCCGTCAGGCTGAAAGCCGGTCGGTTTCCCCTGCGGCGACTGGCCGATCAGATGGAAGGACCCCTTGATGAGGAGGAACGGCATGGCGGCGTTGTCTGGAGTAGACAGTACGCGGTTCGCGTGCAATGGACAAGTCCCCGAGAGAGTTCCTGCGCCTGCCCTGGCTCTCGTGGAAGGCTGATGGCTTCGAACGCTCTTTCGCGCTCAGCCCCCGGAATATAATCTGGAAGTGAACCGAAAAGGAGCGTTCGTGAGCGCGAAGATCAGCGAGGTGTTTGCCAGGATGCTTGAGGAAGCCTACGCTGAGGCACCGGAGAAGGAGATCCCTGTGATCGTGACGATCACGGCGGGTTCAGACGTCGAGACGCTGGCGCGGAAGGGACTCAAGGTGCAGCGCGTCTTCGAGAACGTCCCTGCAGTCTCCGGCACGCTCACGGCCACTGAGGTCCGCGAGCTCGCCGAAGTTGAGCAGGTCGAGAAGGTTGAGTATGACGGTGAGGTCCACGCGCTCTGAGGCGTTCGAGAGCGCCTCAGTCTGAGGCGCTCTTCCCCAAGGCGTCCCGGCCCTGGCGGCTGCGCGCGAGCCTCTTGTAGGCGCTTCGGTCGCGAGCGTGCTGGCGGTACCACTCGGCGAGCGCGGCTTTGAGGTCGCGGGCTGCGCGCGCGTGGGGCGGGAGCGTCTCGAGTGCCGGACGGCGGTGCGAGCGCGAGACGAAGACGGCTTGCGCGACCGGATCGCCTGCCGAGACGTGGACTGAGCCTCCGGGCGGCGGCGCACGCAGGACGAGGTTGACGGGATGAGCGTACCAGTCCGTCTCCACCAGCCCGGCGAGGACGGTCAGCCCGCCTAGCTCTCGGTTCAGGGGCGGTAAGAACAGGCAGTCGACATCAGGCGGCGTGTGCCAGATGTACGGAAGATGGAGCTTGAAGAGTTCGGCCTGGTCCTCGCGGTCGAAGAAGCTGAGGCCCGCCTGCACGGGCCGGAGCGTCGCGCTGCCGCCGCGGCCTCGGATCGGGATTTCGTCGAGCGTGAAGGCGTTCCCCGAGAAGCCGCAGGCGGGATCGTCCCGCACGTAGAACAGGCGCTCGTCCGCGAAGGCGCCGTCTCGGTCGCCCGTGTCGAGCGGGGAGCGGAACGCATGACAGCCTGCCGGAACCTGCTCGGGCGGGCAGAGGCCGAACGAGAGCGGCGACCCGATCAGGAAACCGAGCGCGCTCGCCGCCGTAAACGGGAGGCACTGTTCCTGCACGCCATAGTCGGGCGGGATCCGCGCGCGCGTCCTCGCAGGGGCGGGCGTGGGCAGGATCACGCCGGGCACCAAGGGGAAGAGCTTCACCTCGAGCGAGCCCTCGAGGACTCCGTCCGGGCTCGCCGGCTCCTCGCCCGGCGCGGCGGCGACGCGGGGCGAGGAGGCGGTTCGGCTGAGTCCGCTGGGGTCTATGGGATCCCTGGGATTGCCGGCGGGCCGACAAGGTCGCACGCGGCCTGCTCGGCGTCGACGCGGCCGTAGCCGTAGAGTGGATCGCGCCCGGGGATCCCGAGATTGTCCGCCGTCCATGCGAGCAGCCGGCGGATGGTCACGTTGTTCGAGTAGCGGTGGCCCCCCCAGGCGAGCGCGGCCGCCCCGCTGACGTGCGGGCAAGCCATGCTCGTCCCGCTCTTCGTCCCGTAGCCGCCCCCGGGAAGTGTCGAGAGGACGTTGACGCCCGGGGCACACAGCTCAACCTCGGGCCCGCGGCTGCTGAAGCCGGCGATGAGGTTGGCGCTGTCGATCGCCGAAACGGCGACGACCGAGCCGTACTTTGCTGGGAAGCCGACGGTCCCCATGCCGGGGCCGGCATTGCCGGCGGCAGCGACGAGCAGGAGGCCCCTGCTCCATGCCGCGTTGCACATCGCCTCAAGCGCGCTAGGAGCCGCCGAGCCGCCAAGGCTCATGCTGAGGACCCGCATGCGGTTCTTGATACACCAGTCGATTCCGGCGATCAGGTAGCTCCAGCTCCCGCTCCCGCTCCGGGAGAGCACCTTGACCGCGTACAGGTACGCGGCCGGGGCGACGCCGACGACGCCGACCCCGTTGATCGCGGCCGCGATCGTGCCGGCGCAGTGGGTGCCGTGACTGTTGAAGTCCACCGGGCTGCTCTCTCCGGGCACGAAGCTGATGCCGCCTTTGTAGTTCGGCGCCAGGTCGGGGTGCGCGCCGAAGATGCCGGTGTCGAGCACCGCCACCTTAATAACCTTCCCCCGCGAGCAGTCCCACGCCGCCGGGGCCTTGACCTGGGCGATGCCCGCCGGGATCGTCTCCGCAAGCGGCGAGGGCTGCCCCTCCACCGCCAGCCCTTCTCGCGCCTCCCCGCCGAGGGCGTAGCAGGGGCCGTCGTCCTCGACGGTGGCGACGTTCCCGTTCTTCTTGAGGGCCGCGATCTCGGGATCCGTCAGCGACGCCATCACGATCGGCGCCTCGTACTCGTTGACGTCGTAGCCAATCATCTCCTCGGGCACCTCGACAGGGAGCGCCGCCTCGCGCGGCATTGCCCCCGCCTCAAGGAAGGTGACCGGCGACTTGATCGCGGCCGTCGCGATCTCGAGCTTGTCCTTCTTCTTTTCCGGACGCTTGTCCTTGGGCTTGAACGTGATGATCACGGAGCGTCTCTCCGCCATCTCGCTCTCCTCTCCTAGACGCTTCCGCCCGGCCGCACGCGAGGCTCATGCGGAATCCCGCGTTCCGGGCGACCTACCGTCGACAAGGGGCCGCGCCTCTTTTGCGACTGCTGCCCGCCATACACGGTGCGCGCGGACAACCGTCTCGACCGCTCACCGCAGCTGCGCCGCGAACTACGCGCATGCGCTGCCTCCTGTCGGCAACACGAGCATGACACTGCTCGGGACCGCTGTCAAGCGAGCCGTGGCGCCGCGCCCAAAATTGGAGCGTCGTGCCCGCCAGCTGGGCCTTCGAAGGAGGCGGGTGGCGGTTGGGGTGGCGGTTGACTCACCTCCTTGGGCTCGGCGGGTCGTGGCCAGCGCCACGCCGACGAGGACGCCGAGACACCCAAGAGCCGGAGGTACTCGCCTCTGTCGAGGGCCTGCTCGTGGGCCTAAGGCTCGGGGGCGAGGTGAGGCCCTGCGGCAGTTCGGGTCCGGGCAGTGGCCGCTGAGATGATGATGGCGACGACGACCGGTCGTGACGAAAGTAATCGTGGCGCCGACGGTGTCGCACGGCATCTCCCGTGGAGTGAGCCAGCGGTACCGAAAGCCGGGGTGACGGGATCACCCCGCCACCCCGCGCGGTACGTCGGGCTACGGCCAGATCGGGCCGGTTGCCGCGAATACCGCCAGCAGTGCCAGCACGGCACCGAGCAGCAGCAAGCGGATCTTCACCGGGACCTCCTTTAAGTCGGCGTTGCACTTGGTAGGCCCCGGGCCCGAGGAGGCCTTAGTATATGGGGAAGGAAGGTTTAGTCGCCCCGACGCAAGTCAACCCATGTCGATGATCCGCACGCGGTCGGCCGCCGTCTTCGGGAGGCCCGCGAGCGTGCCGGCCTGAGCCAGCGCCAGCTCTCCTTCCCAGGCTGCTCCCCCGCATACATCTCGCGTATCGAGGCCGGCGACCGAATCCCCTCGCTCCAGTTGCTGCGCGAGATGGGGAAGCGGCTCGGGGTCAGCGAGGACTACCTCGCCACCGGGAGCGAGCGCGACGCCGGGCAGATGGGTCTCGTCGAGGCAGAGATCGCCCTCCGGCTCGACGAGCGAGAGCTCGCCGCCCAGCGATACGCAGCAGCTCTCGAAGCCGCGGAGACTCGCGAGGAGCGCGCCCGAGCGCTCGCCGGGCTCGGGCAGCTCGCCTTCCGCGAGGGAAGGCCCCGCGAGGCGATCGAACGACTCGAAGAAGCGCGCACCCTCTGGGGGACGAACTCCGCGGACAGTCCCGCCTCGGCCGAGACCCTCGGCCGGGCGTACGCGGCGCTCGACGAGCTCGAGCCGGCGGTCGAGATCTTCAGGAGCTCGCTCGCGACGGCGGAGGAGCGCAAGGACCCGGTCGAGACCGTGCGCTTCGCCGTCCTGCTCGCGAACGCTTACATCGACCGCAACGACTTCGCAGTGGCGAAGCAGCTGCTCGAGAAGTCCGTCGCGTCGGCGCCCGACTCGAGCGATCCGGTCTTCCGCGCCCGACTCTACTGGTCACATTCCCGGCTCTACTCAGCCCAGGAGGACCCGATCCGGGCGGCCCGCTATGCGCGAAAGGCGCTCAACCTCCTCGAGCTGACGGAGCACACGTACTACGCGGCTCAGGCGCACCAGCTCCTCGCGCACATCGAGCTCGACCTCAACAGGCCCGAGGTCGCGCTCGAGCTGTTGCAACAGGGGCTCGGGCTGCTCGGCGACAGCGGCAACGTCCTCGATCGGGCGTTGTTCAAGCTCGAAGAGGCGCGCGCGTTGATCCAGCTCGGAAACCACGAGGAGGCAGGCGGGCTTGCGATGGAGGCGTCCGGCCTCCTGTCAGACGCCATGCCCGAGGACGCGGGCCGGGGCTATGCGCTCGTCGCTGAGGTCTTCGAGCAGCTCGGAGACCGGACGAAGGCCCGGGAGCTGTACGAACTCGCCGCGCAGATGCTCGAGGGCGGGCCGCGCCGCTACGTGCTCGACGTCTACCAGAAGCTCGCAGCGTTGCTCGAAGCCGACGGCCAGAAGGACGAGGCGCTCAGCGTCCTCAAGAGGGCCGTCGCCGTTCAGGCTCAGCCTCCGCGCTAGCCAGGTTTCCGATTGGAGGTCGACGTCGTGGGATCGAACGTCGCCCGCGGCCCCAGGAGTTCGCGCTCGTCTCGATCGGAGACGTCTAAGAACGCGGATGATCGTCGAGCAGCAGCTCCCCTGCCGCATCCACGATCGCGACCCGGAAGTCCAACGGCGCTTCGATGGCGTCTTCCAAGGCGAGAGGATCGCTCTGATCTGCAGGCGCGGGTCACGCTCACCTGCACGGCTTTGGCCACTGACTCGGCGGCCGCAGACTAGGTCGGCAGGAGAAGCGAAACGAGGCTCCCCGCGAGTGGCGTCAGAATGGCCACACCTGCCTTGAAGTTCGCATTGGCCGACAGGTTCGTCTGCAGGAACTCGTCCAGACGCCGCCGCTCTTCGAGCCGGTCGAAGAACTTCGCGTCGCCCGGAGCGAGCATCGGGTAGGCCTTGTTCCGCAGCCGCACGCCCGCTCGGCGCATGGCGAGGAAGCTCGGGGCGTAGGCAATCGCCAGGAGACCGGTGAAGAAGAGGCCGTACTCGAACACGTACTCGCGCGCGAACTTGAGCTTGATGCAGTCGGGGTGCGCCTTGGTCAAGTCGTCGAAGTTCCTCAGCACCTCCTCAGGCGGCTCATTGAGGTAGCGCGTGAGGCAGGTCACGGCGCTGTCGCGATAGACCTTCTCGTCGTTCGCCGCGAGCACCGCCTCGCGGAGGGCGCCGGTGGCGAGAGCGCCGAGTCCGACGATCACGGCCGCGATCGCGAGCAACGTGTTCAGCTCGTCTCGGAGAGCAAGGAAGAGATCGATCGAGCCTGCGCGCAAAGGCGGCTTCGTCGCGAGTCGCTCGAAGGCGAGCGACACGAGCCACATGCCCCCGATCGCGAGCAGGCCGACGAGCATTCCGACGACCAGGACGGGCGGCAGCTTCAGGCCCTGGTGTGTTAGCGGCGACCTCGGATCACCGAGCCCCGAGCGTGCGATCTCCTTCGGGATGCCGATCCGGTGGCCGACCTTGGAGACGGAGATAGCCGCCAGGGCAAGAAGCACAACCGCGGCAGCGACGATCTGTGCGGCCAGACGGGCCGAGAGAGCCCCTGCCGCCTGCAGCGCGCGGAAGCGGCCGCGAACGATCGCGCCTGCCATGAAGAAGCCGAGCACCCAGACGACTGCCTGCGCGCAGAGGAGCAGGAGCCAGAGGAGGAACTGCGGCGTCGAGATGAACGCCCTGCTCCCCTCCTTGCCGGGCGCGTCCCAGAGGATCCACGCTGCCATGACCGCGATCGCCGCCCCCGAGGCCCCTGCGATCAAAGCGACTTGCGTCCGCGGCATCCCCACCTCTACCTCAAGTTGGGAGTGGCCGTCGCATGCCCAGCGAACGGCGCTGAGCGCTAGGCGCCATCGCCTAGAGCGGTGATGCCAAAATGACGATGAGCGAGACGAGTGTGCCCGCGGTCACCAAGGCGGGCTTCCGGCTCGAGGCGAACAAGCGCTTCACGCTTCCCGCCTGGGCGACCGGAGTCAGAACTCGCGTTCTGGCGCTGAGAATCAAGACCGCGACAGCGTAGGAGGCACCGAAGACTGCACCAGCGAGAGCACCCGTCAGCGGCGTCGCAAGGAGAAGGAGCGCGACCACATAGATGTAGACGACAGCGGATGGCAGGTACGTGAGAATGCCAGCGCCGAGTATCAGGCCGTAGACGATCGGGCCTGCGGGACGCCGCCCCTTGAGTCCCTCGGGTACTTGCAGGCGCACCTGAGGAAGAGGAATCCGTAACCGGAACCAATCGCGTGCAAGAAGGCTCAGCGAGATGGCCGCGAATACGACCCACGCAGACTCGTAGTGTGAAAGGAGCGCTCCGAGGAAGCTGCCTGCCCCTAAGCCTCCGACCATCGCGCAGAGCGCGAAGAGTCCGAAGCTTCCGACTGCTTGGATCCGTTTGCCCGCAGCCCAGACCGGACTGCCAATGACGTGCGTCATGCTGACGCCTCAGCCGCTATCGAGCTTCACCCACGCGGCTA